>Ga0209491_10001810_pt1 | contig 40213 bp, 39 predicted proteins | sample BON02_FD_187213 | JGI IMG/M metagenome (GOLD analysis project Ga0209491, IMG submission 187213) | Freshwater microbial communities from Lake Bonney liftoff mats and glacier meltwater in Antarctica - BON-02 (SPAdes) (version 2) | ecosystem: Environmental > Aquatic > Freshwater > Ice > Glacier... | reverse complement strand
TCGCGGACATTGGTGATGAGCCACACCCCAACATGGAGAGGTTTCGCTCATCGCTCATGGTCGACCCTGTCGGAAGGGACACATATCGTCCGCCACCGGTGCCGTCGTCGACCGCTCAGTACGGCACTGATGGGCGGGGTCGGGCGAGCGTTCGTCGTGCCTCGTCGACGAGCGCATGACGCCGGACACCAGGACGGGCGACAGCGCGACCTTCGCCGGGCCTGATACGTGGGTGGCCGATCTGGCACATCGTGGAGGTAACCGTCGGCGAGTACCCGTTCATCGATGGCGAATTTTGATACGTGTATCAGACCCCCGATTTCATGGGCGGTTTCGCGCCGAAATCGGGTGTCCCACGCAGCGGTGGCAGAGGGTCCTCGCCGAATTATCGGTATCCGAGATGTATCAATCCGGGGAGCACCGGGCTGTATCGGCCTGTCCGGCCAGTGCCACGCCGTATCACGCAGATGTGGTGGGTCCACTCATCGTTCAGGCCCTGGTTCGATTCAATGGGGGTGAGCCAAGCCAACCGGACGGTCAGGGCAGTGCGATCCGCTGGACCGCCATGATCCTGTCGTCGGAAGGAATCGACCCGATGGTCAGCGTCTTGCCCGGCCCGACGGCGTTGACCCACCGGCGCGAATCCAGCGCGATGGCGACGTGGGTGATGAGTTCGGGGTCGTTGACGGATGAGGTGAACACGAGGTCGCCAGCTGCGATCGACTCCATCTTCCAGTCGACCGAACTGCCCATCCGAGCGAGCGCACGGCTCTGATGGGGAACGCTCACGCCGATCTGGCGGAACGCTGCCACGACGAGCCCCGAGCAGTCGAACGTGTCGGGCCCTGCGCTGAAGAACCGATACGGCGCGCCGACCTGAGCGGTGGCGTAGCTGAGCAGCGCCTGCAGCGAGCCGGCCGGCGCTGTCTCGATCGGCGCTGCCGCGATCGGCGCGGCTGTCGGCGCCGGTTGGCTGGAGACCGCGACTCTGGACGACGAGGAGTTGGACGCGGCGGAGGGTTGGCTGGTGGGGATCGGTCGCGTCGCGGGAGGAACCTGGAGGCGCTGGCCGGGCAAGATCAGGTCGGTCACCGAGATCCCGTTCGCCTTCACCAACGCACCGAGGCTCACACCGTGACGCCAGGCGATACCGGCGAGCGCGTCGCCTGCCTCGACGACGTAGTCGCTGGTCGACGCCGCAGTCGACGGCGTGGTCGGTGCGCTCAGGGTTCTGGTCGAGCCACCGCTGGTCGGCAACGTCGCTCCTGCAGGGATCACGAGGGTGCCGCCCGGATGGATGGTGCTGCTCAGCTCCAGTGAGTTCGCTCGCAGCAGCGCCGACAACCTGATCTGGTAGCGATGCGACAGCCCGACCAGGCTGTCGCCGACTCGGACGGTGATCGTCGTGTCTGTCGTCGTGGTGCCGGCGGTCGTCGGCGCCGGTGTGGGCGCCGCCGATGCAACCCCTCCGAAGGTGGGGACGACAACGGCAAGGGCCACGGTGGTCGCGAAAATGAATCGTGCGGTTCGCTTCATGCACTTTCCATCGGCACGTAAAGTCTCGACCTTTACATGATCTTGACGGATTTCGAGAGGAATCTTGACGAACGGGTCGATCCAGGCTGGGTCAGGGCGAACCTGCGGTCATCTCCAGCCACTCCGATTCGGTCCAATGGCTGCGCAGTTCGGCGGTGACGAAGTCCGACGTCCAGCGAACCATGTCGATCCAAGGCAGGTCGGCCGAGGCGACCTCCGTGAACGCCATTCCGTCGAGCAGCAGTGCAGCGTCGTCGATCCCCAGGGTCACCGCCGCCGACTCGTCGAGTTGATCAGCTGCGACGAAACCTGGAGCGGTTCCGAGGCGCATCTCGAGTTCCAGCAGGCGTTCGACGTCCCATCGAGTGGTGGCGCCAGACATTGCCTGGTCGGACATGATCCCGAGGATCGTCCCCAGCGCCATCCGGGCGTCGGGTTCCAACTCGATTTCTCGCGGCAGCTGCACCGCGGCAGCTTCCCATTCGGGCGCCATCGACGCCCGAGCGAGCTACTTCTTCCTGGCGGCCTTCTCGAGGCGTTTCGCCGTGCGTCCGATCGGCTCGATCTGACGCTTGTCGAGGTCGCCGATCTCGGCGCCGTTCTCGAACAGCACCCGATAGCGCTGCCAGTTGAAGCCGTTGGCGAGGATGACCTTGCCTTTGGTGCCGACCGGTACGCCGTGGATTTCCACGATGGTTCGGACCTTGTCGTTCATCCGCAGTTCGAGCTGGTCCGGGTGCGGGGTGGCGAGTGCGTGCGGCTTCCAGTACTCCATCGTCCGACATTCTGCCCGGTCGACACGCAAACGCGCGCCTCCGTCGTCCGGACGCAGCTGGCCTCGTTCAGAATTCGAGGGCCACCGGTACACTCGCCCACCTGTGAAGAGTTCCGTGGAGACCCTCGAGGGCAACAAAGTCAAGCTGTACGTCGAAGTCGACGAGGCCGAGTTCGATCACGACATCGATCGGGCATTCAAGCTCATCGCCAAGGAGGTGAACCTTCCCGGATTCCGTGCCGGCAAGGCGCCTCGCAAGGTGCTCGAGGCCCGCATCGGCGTCAGTGCGGCCCGAGAACAGGCGTTGCGTGACGCTGTTCCGCAGTATCTGTCGAAGGCCATTCGTGAGCACCAGGTCGACCTCATTGCGACGCCCGAGGTCGAGATCACCGACGGCACCGAATCAGGTCCGGTGGAGTTCGACGCCACCTGCGAGGTGCGCCCCACCATCACCATCGAGGGCTACGGCGACCTGAGTGTCGAGCTGCCGTCGCTCGATGTGACGGACGACGACCTGGCCGAAGTTCATCAGGCCGAGCTGAAGCGTACGGCCACACTCGCCGACGCCGACCGCCCCGCCGAAGCGGGTGACTTCCTCACGCTCGACCTCGCCGCCACCCGTGACGGCGAGGAACTGTCCGGCCTCAACACCGAGGACTGGTCGTACGAACTCGGCCAGGGCTGGGTGACCGAGGACTTCGACGAGCACGTCACCGGCGCCTCCGTCGGCGACGAACTCACGTTCACCTCCAAGCCGAAGGGCCTCGACGATCCCGCTGATTTCGTGGTGAAGATCACCGCGGTCCAGGTGTCGGTGGTCCCCGAACTCACCGACGACTGGGTGTCGGACAACATCGGCGAATTCGACACCGTCGACGAGTGGAACGCCAGCCTCCGCGAGGCCCAGACCGACCAGAAGCTCAACCAAGCCCGCCAACGCGTGGTCCCGGCCATGAACGCCGCGCTCGCCGCGCTCGTCGACGTCGAGGTGCCCGAGGCCATGGTCGATGCCGACCTCAACCAGCGGGTGCAGGGCATCGTGCAACAATTCCAGGCCCAGGGCATCGACCTCGGGCAGTGGCTCGCAGCCACCGGCCAGGGCCCCGATGACTTCATCGAGTCGATGCGCGGCGCGTCGGTCGAGGCCGTGCAGGTCGACCTGGCACTGCGTGCCGTGGCCGAGGCAGAGGCGATCGAGGTCGAGCCACACGACTTCGACGCCGAATACGCCCGCATGGCGATGCAATACGGCCAGAAGGCAAAAGAGATCCGCAAGGCGTACGAGCAGAACGAAGCCGTGCCCGAGCTCGCAGCGCAGATCCGCAAGTCGAAGGCGTTCGACTGGCTGCTGCACCACATCGACTTCGTCGACGCGAACGGCGACCCGATCGACCGTGACACTCTCCTCGGCCACAGCCGCGACGAAGACGGCGAGCACGACCACGATGACCACAGCCACGGCGAGGTCGACGTGAAATCAGCAGCCGCCGCCGTGATCGCAGCAACCGACGCTGCCGCAACCGACGCTGCCGCAACTGACGCTGCCGCAACTGCCGACGACGACCTGTCCGACGAAGAATTCAACGAAGCAACCGGCGAACAGCCCAGCGAAGAGGAGACGTCATGAATCTCGATGCGGTGAACTACCTCGTTCCCAACGTCGTCGAACAGACGAGCCGTGGCGAGCGCGCCTACGACCTCTACAGCCGGATGTTGAAGGACAACATCATCTTCCTGCAGACCCCGGTCGACGACCAGATCGCCAGCCTGTTGTGTGCGCAGTTGATCCACCTCGAGTCGGAGAACCCCGACAAGGACATCAACATCTACATCAACAGCCCGGGTGGCGACATCACGGCGCTGTTCGCCATCTACGACACGATGCAGTTCATCAAGAACGACATCGCCACCATCTGTCTCGGCCAGGCGGCGTCCGCCGCGGCCGTGCTGCTGGCCGCGGGCACCAAGGGCAAGCGCCTCGCATTGCCGCACAGCCGGGTGCTGCTGCACCAACCGAGCGGGTCGGTCGGTTACGGCCAGGTCACCGATCTCGAACTCGCCGCCAAGGAGATCATGCGCATGCGTGACCTCATCGACGGCATCTTGTCCGAGCACACCGGCCAGCCGATCGAGCGAATCCACGCCGACACCGATCGAGATTTCGTCATGGAAGCAGATGAGGCGCTCGAATATGGCATCATCGACAGGGTGATCTCGTCTCGCGACACGGTGGACCGCACCGGTCCCATCCGCTGATCGGGGAGAGGTCGGTCCGATTCGTCGGGCGGGTCCACGATTCGTGAAGGTGGATGCGCCAAACTGTCGGGCTCCAGAAGGATGGTCCGATCACGACCGTCCCCACAGACACGCGTAGCAACGACACGAAGGGGTACCGACAAGTGGCGAAATTCGGCGACACGGGCGAACTTTTGAAGTGCTCGTTCTGCGGCAAGTCGCAGAAGCAGGTCAAGAAGCTCATCGCGGGCCCCGGCGTGTACATCTGCGACGAATGCATCGATCTCTGCAACGAGATCATCGAAGAAGAACTCACCGAAACCGCTGAGCTGAGCTTCGACAACCTGCCCAACCCTCGTGAAGTGCGAGCGTTCCTCGACGACTACGTCGTGGGACAGGAGTCGGCGAAGAAGATCCTGTCGGTGGCCGTGTACAACCACTACCGCCGCATCCAGCACCAGAACCAGGCCACCACGGTCGGCCGGCGCGACGATGTCGAACTCGCCAAGTCGAACATCTTGTTGCTCGGCCCCACTGGCTGCGGCAAGACCCACCTCGCACAAACCCTGGCCCGCCAGCTCAACGTGCCGTTCGCCGTGGCCGACGCCACCGCGCTCACCGAGGCTGGTTACGTCGGCGAGGATGTCGAGAACATCCTGCTCAAGCTCATCCAGGCCGCCGACTTCGACGTCAAGCGCGCCGAGACCGGCATCGTGTACATCGACGAGATCGACAAGGTCGCCCGCAAGAGCGAGAACCCGTCGATCACCCGCGACGTGTCGGGCGAAGGCGTGCAACAGGCGCTGCTGAAGATCCTCGAAGGCACCCAAGCGTCGGTGCCGCCGCAGGGCGGTCGCAAGCATCCGCATCAGGAGTTCATCCAGATCGACACCACCAACGTGTTGTTCATCCTCGGTGGCGCATTCTCCGGACTCGAACAGATCATCGAGTCGCGGATCGGTCACAAGGGCGTGGGCTTCCATGGCACGGTGCGCTCGGCGATCGACCGCGATCCGGGCGAACTGTTCGCCCAGGTGCTGCCCGAAGACCTCGTGAAGTTCGGAATGATCCCCGAGTTCATCGGCCGCCTCCCGATGATCGGTGCAGTCGGCAGCCTCGACCGTGACGCTCTGGTGCAGATCCTCGTCGAGCCGAAGAACAGTCTGGTCAAGCAGTACGAGAAGGTGTTCAGCTTCGAAGACGTCGAGCTCGAGTTCACCCCCAACGGGCTGCAGGCGATCGCCGACCAAGCGCTGCTGCGCTCGACTGGCGCCCGTGGCCTCCGGGCGATCCTCGAAGAGGTGCTGCTCGACACGATGTACGACTTGCCTGGTCGCACCGACATCGGCAAGGTCGTCATCGACGAGGCCACCGTGACGCAGAGGGTCAACCCCACGCTGGTGCCCCGCAGCACCACCACCCGGCAGCGCAAAGCGGCCTCCTGAGCGAGGCGGCCGAGCGGCCGTAGCCTGGGCGGTTCATGACCTACGACGACGCGCTCAAATATCTCGACGAGCACGCCACCTACGAAAAGACCGGTCGCATCACCTCGCCGTCGACCGACACCATCGCAGCGATCTGCGCAGCGATGGGCGATCCGCAACATTCGGCACCGGTGATCCACCTCACCGGCACCAACGGCAAAGGCTCGACAGCCCAGATGATCTCGCGGCTGCTGGTGGCCAGCGGACTGACGGTCGGTACCTACACCAGCCCTCACCTCGAGCGTGTCAACGAGCGCATCAGTCGCAATCTGGAACCGATCTCCGATGACGACTTCGCCGAACAGATCGCGGCCATTGCCGACCTCGAGGGCATCGTCGGGCGCCGACCCGGCTATTTCGAGATCGTCACCGCTGCAGCGTTTCGATGGTTCGCCGATGTGGCCGTCGACGTGATGGTGATCGAAGTCGGGCTGCTCGGGCGCTGGGATGCCACCAACGTCGTCGACGCCACGGTGTCGGTGGTGACCAACATCGGCATGGACCACACCGAGTTCGCCGGGCCCACGCTCGCACACATCGCACGCGAGAAGGCCGGCATCATCAAGCCCCGCTCGGCCACGGTGGTGGGAGAGACCCGGCCCGACCTCGTCGAGATCTTCCGTGCGGCCGGAGGGGCGAGCATGCTCGTTGCCGACGACGACTTCGAGGTCGTCGGGAACCGGCTCGCTATCGGCGGTCGCCTCATCGACATCCGCACGCCCACCACGATCTACACCGACATCTACGTGCCGCTGCACGGGGCGTATCAGGGACTGAACGCGGCTGTGGCGCTGGTGGCCGTCGAGACGTTCTTCGCGGCTCCGCTGCCCGAGGACGTCGTGCTGGAGGGCTTTGCGGAAACGGTCATGCCCGGTCGGTTCGAAGTGCTCGGTCGTCAGCCGTTGACGATCGTCGACGGGGCGCACAACCCGCCCGGCGCCGACACGTGCGCGCAGGTATTCTTCGACGACTTCGATCCCGAGGGCCGTCGGATCCTGATCGTCGGAACCCTGCGCGACCCCGAGGAGATGCTCGCCGCGTTGCGCGCCGACGAGTTCGACATCGTGTTCGCGTGCACGGCCCCCTCGCCGCGAGGCGTGCCCGCAGGCGATGTCGCCGAGGCAGCGCGTCGGCTCGGCTGCGACGAGGTCGTCGTCTTCGACACGGTCGAGGCGGCCTGTCGGCGAGCGATGGAGTACGCCGACGGCGACGACGCCGTTCTCGCAACCGGCAGCCTGTACACCGCCGGCGCCGCCCGCGCGACCCTCCAGCGCTACGCCAACTGATCTGCTCTGTCCGTTCTGGCGCGCTGGCGTTGCGCTGAGCGCTACGCCAACGTGATTTTTCGGGGGGTTTGCGGCGATACCTTGTGGAGCCATGTCTGATCGCACACTCGTCCTCCTGAAGCCTGATGCTGTCGAACGCAAGCTCGTCGGCGAGATCGTGTCGCGTTTCGAGGGCAAGAACCTCGATTTGGTCGCGATGGACATCCGCACGCTCGACGCCGACACACTTGAGCGACACTACGAAGAGCACGTCGGCAAGGGCTTCTACGGTGAACTCGTCGAGTTCATGAGTCGTGGACCGGTCGTTGCACTGGTGATCGAAGGCCCCGAGGACACGTGGGAGGTCGTGCGCGCGATGATGGGCGCCACGAACCCGCGCACGGCGGCACCGGGCACCATTCGTGGTGACCTCGGGATCTTGTTCACCGAGAACCTGGTGCACGGCAGCGATTCTCTGGCGTCTGCGGCACGCGAGATCGGGATTTTCTTCCCCAATCTGTAACATTTCAGGATTCCGGTTGCTGGCACCGTAGAAGTGCCGGACCCGGCATCTTGTGACAGCTCGCGAAAGGTGGCCATCTCATGGCCCGCAACAACCCGCTCAGCCTTGGGCGTGATCTTGCCATCGACCTCGGTACGGCGAATACCTTGATCTACGCGCGCGGATACGGCGTCGTGCTCGACGAACCGTCGGTCGTCGCCATCAACGCAACCGACGGCCGCCCCGTCGCCGTTGGCATGGAAGCCAAACGAATGTTGGGACGCACGCCGAACCACATCAAGGTGATCCGTCCGCTCAAAGACGGCGTCATTGCGGACTTCGAGGTGTGCGAGAAGATGTTGCGCTACTTCATCCAGAAGGTGTCCAGCTCGAAGTGGAGCAAGCCGCGCATGGTGATCTGCGTCCCGTCGGGCATCACCGGCGTCGAGCAGCGCGCCGTGCAAGACGCTGCCGAGTACGCAGGCGCCCGTAAGCCGGTGCACATCATCGAAGAGCCGATGGCGGCAGCGATCGGCGCCGACATGCCGGTGCACGAGCCGAGTGGCAACATGATCGTCGACATCGGCGGCGGCACCACCGAGGTCGCGGTGATCAGCCTCGGCGGCATCGTCACCGCCCAGTCGATCCGCGTGGCGGGCGACGAACTCGACGAGGCGATCCTGCAGTACGTGAAGAAAGAGTTCTCGCTGGCCATCGGCGACCGCACCGCCGAAGAAATCAAGATCCAGATGGGATCGGCCTGGCCACTGGAGTTCGAACTGTCGGCCGACATCCGTGGACGAGACCTGATCTCAGGTCTGCCGCGCACCGTCGAGGTGACCACCGAACAGATCCGTGAAGCCGTAGCCGAGCCGATCTCTGCCATCGTGGACGCTGTGAAGACCACGCTCGACAAGACCCCGCCCGAACTCGCTGCTGACATCATGGAAGACGGCATCACCATCACGGGTGGTGGCGCCTTGCTGGGCGGTCTCGCCCAACGTCTCGAACACGAGACCGGTATGCCGATCCGCATTGCCGACGAGCCGCTCTACAGCGTCGTCATCGGTTCTGGACGTGCGCTCGAGAACATCGACGCCATGCGTGGACTGATGTCACTCGGCGGCGAGAACTGACGCCTCGGCGTTCACGATCTCCACCCTCATCATGGCCATCTACTCCATCGGGCGAAAACGGGTCATCCTCGCGCTGCTGCTCACCACGGTGCTGCTCCTCACGCTCGACCTGAACGGCAACCCGGTGATCGACGCCGGCCGAGAAGGGTTCGCGCAGGTGTTGCGACCGGTCGAGACCGCGACCGGCGTGGTCACGAACCCGATCGAGCGTGTCTGGCACGGCATCAGCAATTACGACGACCTCGAAAACGAGAACATCGCGCTGCAGGAACAGGTCGATCGCCTGATCGGCACGCAAGCCGCGGGCGAGGCAGCGGTGATCGAGGGCAAGGAACTGCAGGCGCTCTACAGCCTCCCGTCCTTGTCGGGGATCGACACCGAGGTGGCCCGGGTCGTTGGTTACGCGGCGAACAACCTCGACCAGGTGATCGAGATCGACAAGGGCAGCTCGAGCGGCATCGAGGTCGGTATGGCCGTGGTGAATCAGGCGGGCCTGGTGGGCAGGGTGACCAAGGTCTCGCTCACCTCGGCGCGCGTGATGCTGGTCACCGACAGTCGCTACACGGTGGCCGTGAAGGTCACGTCCGCGTCCGATGCCGATGCCGAGGTGCCGACGAACACCTCACCGTCGGGGCTGAGTCCGTCGGAGATGGCCGATGCGGCGACCACCACGACGACGGTCCCGGTGCCGCTGGGGCCTTTCGTGCCGGGCGTGACGCTGCCCGACGGCTCGCCGGTTCCCGATACGACACTGCCTGGCGCCGCGCTCGGTCCTGATGGTGAACCCGTCATCGATCCGCTGACCGGTCGCCCCCTCGATGCTGCGCAGATCGCTGCTCTGCTCGACGCACTGGCAGCCACGTCGACGGCGCCCACGGTCGGTACCCCGGCCGATACGCCGAGCGCCACGCCGCCGACCGGATCACCGACCACCGGATCGACAACGACGCCGGCGACCACGACGACGACCACGATCGCCGAGGTCATCGAAAAGGAGTACGGGGCGCTCGAAGGTCGCGGCCGTCTCCGGTTGCCGCAGATCATCTTCGTGCAGGACTCGCCGTCGCTGTCGGAACTTGTGGCGGGTGACCTCGTGGAGACTGCGGGCGGTTCGGAGAGCCTCGCACCCACCGGGATCCCCGTCGGCCGAGTGATCAACCGAGCTGCACGGCCCGGGTCCGGCGGCCCGCTGCTCGATGTCGCCCTCCATGCCGACCTGGGACGGCTGAACATCGTGCGGGTGGTGCTCTACAAACCGCTCTCTGAAGTCGACCAGTAACCATCGGTGTTCGCTGCGTTCGTGCAAGGCCCGCTCGTGCGGGTGATCCCCCTCGGGCTCATACTGCTCGCGCTGCAACGCACGATCTTCGTCGAGATTCAGGTGGGCGGTGTGATCATCCAGATCATGATGGCGATGGCCGCTGCTGCTGGAGTCGCTGGCGGCAGTGAACGCGGCGCCGTCGTCGGGTTCACCCTGGGCGTGATGTTCGATCTGGCCGAGGGGACCCCGCTCGGTTCGACAGCCACCGCGATGACGATCGCTGGGGCGGTCGGTGGGCTCCTCGCGCTGATTGCGGCAGATCCGCACTGGTGGCTCGAGGCGATCTTCACCGCGCTCGGCACCGCGGTCGGCGTCGCGATGATCCCGCTCTTGCGAGCGTTCATCGGCGAGTCCGAGCCGTTCCAACGCCAACTCGGTGTCGTGATCGCGGTCGTTGCTGCTGCGGCTGCACTCCTGAGTCCGCTGCTGGTCCCACTCGGGAGATGGTGCCTACGGATGCGGCGGCCCGAGTGGAAACAACCGGTTGGCGACGCCACCACGTGACGAACCGTCGCTCAGCGGCCGACGATCGACCGTGATGACTGTCACGACGATTGTCACGGCCCTGACCGACCGCAGCTGCAACACGTTTGTAACATGCGGGACGTCATGATGTTGTGGATGTCCAATCTCCGGAGGTCGCTTCGTGGCCGCTGACAAACGCGCTGCGCGACTCGGCGTGCTCGCTCTCGTCGCTACGCTGTTGTTCGGGCTCGTCGGCGCACGGCTGTGGTTCCTGCAGACCGTCGAGCAGGAGTCGCTGCAGGCTCAGGTCGACACCACCAAGCTGCGCGAGGTTCCTCTGCTGCCCGAGCGTGGTCGCATCTTCGACGCCGAAGGCCGGATCCTCGCAGACAACGATCGGGTGCTCACCGTCGCGGTCGACTGGCAGGTGATTCGCAACAGCGACAACCGAGCCGAGATCTTCCGGCGCCTGTCGGGCTGGGTCGATGTGCCGGTCGAGGAGATGGAAGCGCGATTCGACAGCGAGGTGTACAGCCCGTTCCTGCCGATGCCGGTTGCCGAGGACATCGACGAACGCACGGCCATCGCGATCAAGGAACGCGTCGAGGACCTCCCCGGTGTCGAGATCCTCGAGCAGTCGCGTCGCGTATATCCCTACTCGCCGCTCGCCAGTCATGTCGTCGGTTACATGGGGCGCATCACCGCCGAGACCAAGGACTTCTACAAGGGCAAGGGTTACTTCCTGAACGAACGTGTCGGACAGTTCGGCATCGAACTGAGCATGGAAGAAGAACTCCACGGGAAGTGGGGCTCCGTCACCTACGAGGTCGACAACGTGAGCCGGATCGTTCGTGAGGTTCGCCGGGTACCACCGATCAACGGCAACGACGTGCAACTCACGATCGACCTCGATCAGCAGCAGTTCGCCGAGCAGGCGCTCGAGACCCAACTGAAGATTCGTCAACAGCAGGTGGCGTCGAATTCGCTCGATCCCGAGACGAACTTCGAGACATTCGTGTTCCCCGAGTATCCAGCCGAGGTGCCGTACAAGGCCCCGGCTGGTTCGGTGGTCGTGCAGAACTACCAGAACGGCCAGATCATCGCGTTGGCGAGTTATCCCACCTTCGACAATCGTTGGTTCGAATCCGACCTCGGCGGCGGCAAGTTCGAAGAGATCTTCCCGTCGGTCGACCCCAACGGCGACCCCATCGACCCCGACGAGTCGATCCTGGTCAACCGTGCGATCCAGGGCCGGTACAACCTGGGCTCCACGTTCAAACCGTTCGTGGCGTTTGCTGCACTCGACACCGGTCTGATGACCACCGACGAGCGCTATCTCGATGAGGGCACCTACAAGATGGAGTCGGTGGCCGAGGACAAGTGCGCCTCGGGTGAGATCCGTTGCGTGTACCGCAACGCCGTGTGCCCGTTCGGCCTGCCGTGCGTGTACGGCTCCGTCGACGTCGAAACGGCGTTGGCGGTGTCGTCGGACACGTTCTTCTACCGCATCGGCGAGTTGATCATGACCCGAAACAACAACGAGCCGGTGTTGCAAGAAGAGCTCCGCTTGTTCGGCTTCGGTTCCGACCCCGGCATCGACCTGCCGTTCGCGTTCGACGGCACGATCCCCGACGCCGAGCTGAAAGCCGAGTACGGCGAACGTGATGTCATCAGCAAGGCAGAGGCATCGAACTATTTCACCGGCGACAACGTGCAGCTCGCCATCGGCCAGGGTCTGCTCTCGGCGAGCCCGCTCCAGCTCGCGATGGGGTATTCCACCATTGCCAACCAGGGCTTCCTGATGAAGCCCGAGATCGTCAAGGCGGTCTACCAGCCCGGCGTACCCGACTCGTCTGTTCAGGGGAAAGTCGACCTCTCGCGGGCGACCCTCGCCCGCCCGGCCAACGTGGGAGGCGAGGTGGTGCGCCGTCTCGAATTGGGACAAGAGTCGTGGGATGCGATCGGCCGTGGGCTGCGGCGAGTGATCACCGGCCCGGGCCAGCAGGTCGGTACCGGATACCGATCGACCACGGGCGAGAAGTTGTTCTACTACTACCCCGAGTCCGCGATCCCGGTCGCCGGCAAGACCGGCACAGCTCAGGGCGCCGGCAACTACCCCTGGAACGACTCGTCTGCGTTTGCGGCGTACAGCGTCGACCCGCAGCGGCCGTACACAGTGGCCGCGTACCTCGAGAAGTCCGGCTACGGCTCGCAAGCTGCTGCGCCCGTCGTGAAGTGCATGTTCCTGCAGATGTCGGGGAACACCCAGGCCGACCCCGTTCGGCTCTCGGAAGAACTCGACACATCTTCCAGGGTGGCTGCCCAACCCCGCCAACTCGCTGACCCCAGCTGCTACGACGGCCGCTTCTCCACCGCGCGCGTCACCGAGTAATCGTTCGTGGCAACTTCGTTCCTGTCCCGCAAGGCCGACTCCGGCCTCGGAAACATCGGTGCCAGCCCGGCCGATCCCAGTCGCAACGTCGACTGGGTTCTCATGGGGGTGCAGCTCTTGCTGACGGTCATCGGGTTCTTCGTGGTGTTCTCCGCATCCAGGACTCGCATCAGCGCCGACGAGTACGCGTTCGCCACCCGTCAGGTGGTCTTCGCGATTCTCGCCATCGTCGTGATGTTCGTCGTGATGTCGGTGGACTACGAGTGGTGGAAGGACCGTGCCCGGTTTCTCTATGGCCTCACCCTGGTGATCTTGTCGCTGCTGTTCCTGCTCGGTATCGCATCGGGCGAGGACCGCATCTCGTTCGACCTGGGGCCGTTCAATTTCCAGCCGGCCGAGATGGCCAAGTTCACCACGCTGTTGATGCTGGCGGCCTACTTGGCCGAGGAACGCAGCGAAGAGGTGTCCTACCCGCGCTTCCTCGGCGGGTTGATGATCGTGGGCGCTCCGGCCGTGCTCGTGATCATTCAGCCCGACCTCGGGTCCGCCTCGGTGCTGGTGTCGATGGCGATGGGGGTACTGCTCGTCGCAGGCGCCAAAGCCCGCTACATCGCCCTCATCACGATACTCTCGGCGTCGACCGTGCTGGCTGCGTTCGTCGGTCGACTCGTCAACGACTACCAGGCAGCTCGCATCCGGGCGCTCGTCAATCCGGGGGCCGCCAGCGCCGACGACCTGTACCAGGCCGAGAACGCCATGCGAGCCATCGGTACCGGCGGCGTGTGGGGCAAGGGATGGTTGCAGGGTCCGCTCACGAATGGTCGCGACATCCCGGTGATGTGGGCCGACTTCCCGTTCGCAGCGATCGGCGAGCAGTTCGGGCTGGTCGGTTCCTCGGTGGTGCTGGGATTGATCGCGATCGTGCTCGTGCGCATCTGGCGAATCGCACACCTCTCGCGAGATCTTCTCGGCACCTACGTCTGCGCCGGAGTGTTCTCGATGCTGTTGTGGCAGACGTTCCAGAACGTGGCGATGACCGTGCAGATCATGCCCGTCACCGGGTTGCCGCTGCCGTTCATCTCCTATGGCGGCTCGGGGCTCATCATCTACTTCGCCCTGTTCGGTCTGGTGCAGTCGGTACACATGCGCCGGATGCGCTGAATCTCGCAGGGCGCCGTTCGGGCCAATTCCGAGGCCGTCCCGCCGAGAGCGTCGTGAGCGCGTAGCATTGCTGCTTCAGTGGCCAACGACACAGGACGAACCCCCAACACGAGTGCACGACCGGTTCGTACCGGTGCTGTGGCGTCCGTGGCGCTGGTTGGTGTCACGGCCTGGTCATCGGCGGCCGTGTTGGCCGTTGCATTCCTCGTTGCGCTGGCCTCCGGCGCATGCAACGGGCCCGTCAACCGGCGGACCCGACGTTCACGATCGGCTCGTCCCCACCGCACCGTGCGGACGGTTCGAGCCACGCCGAGCGCCTTCGCGGCCGCTCAGCCCAGAAGGGACAGTACCGCCCATGGATCACACCGACTCAGAACGCACCAGCGACATCTCCGCCGACACCGGGTCTGACGCGGAGTCGGTCGCGTCTGACGGCCAGCCGTCGCCCGACTCGTCCTCCGGGTCGAAACGGCGCCGTGGGTCTCGTGGCGGTCAGAACCGTCGTGGGAGCGGACAGGGTTCCAGCGGACAGTCCGAAGAGGTCGATGACGATCGCGACGATCGCGACGATCGCGACGATCGCGACGATCGCGACGACGGCAACGACCCGAACGACATCGAGCTGCCCGAGCCGATGCGTGAAGGGCGTGCGTCGGCTGAGGCCGCCGAGAGAGCGCTGGTGCGCAAGCCTCGTATCGGCGACACCATGCCGATGCCCACCACGCCGCCCCCCGGCCCGGCGTCCGCCAAAGCGCCGGCAGCCGCCGACGACGGCCGCACAGGCGGCGACCAGCGGCGCAAGCGTCGCAGCGCAGGCATCAAGTCGGGATCTGGACAAGGAACGGGCGACGATTCCACGCAGCCCGCCGACGAGTCGACCGGCGGCGGAGCGAAGAAGAGCCGCCGCGGTCGCGGTCGTGGCAAGGCTCGCTCGGACGGGCCCGAACTCGACGCGGCAACGCTCGAGCAACGTCGTGGTCGCGAACGCAACGGCAAGCCGATCGGGCGGTACTTCATGGCGGTGCAGGTCCGAGACGGCATGACGCAGGTGGCGGTGCTCGAAGGTCGCAGCCTGATCGAGCACTACGTGAGCCGCCCCGCTGACGACGTCAGCCAGATCCACGGCAACATCTACGTCGGGCGTATCCAGAACGTGCTGCCGGGCATGGAGGCAGCGTTCGTCGACATCGCCACCCCGAAGAACGCCGTGCTCTACCGCGGCGACGTCCAGTACGACGCCGAGGACATCGATGAGGGCGGCAAGGACCCGCGCATCGAAGACATTCTGAAGAACAAGCAGTTGATCACCTGCCAGGTCACCAAGAACCCCATTGCCCACAAAGGCGCTCGGCTCACCCAGGAGGTGTCGCTGCCCGGTCGCTTCGTGGTGTTGATCCCGAACTCGAAGACCTACGGCATCTCCAAGCGGCTGACGGACGACGTCCGCAAGCGGCTGCGCGGCATCCTCGATCGGGTCAAGCCCGACGAGCACGGTTTGATCGTGCGTACGGCGGCCGAGACCGCCACCGAGGAGGAGCTGGTGGCCGACATGACCATCCTGCTGCGCGAGTGGGAACTGGTCGCTGCCAAGGCTGCCAAGACGCAGCGCCCGGCATTGCTCTACCGAGAGCCCGAGTTGGCCGTGCGGGTGATCCGTGAGGAGTTCAACGCCGACTACCGCGGCGTCGTGATCGACGACGAGCGGCTGTACCACGAGATCCGCGACTACGTGGGCGCGTTCAATCCCGAACTCGCCGATCGCATCGAGTACTACGACGGCGGCGACGGCACCGATGGTGGGCTCTCGGTGTTCGAGAAGTTCCACATCCACGAGCAGGTCCACAAGGCGCTCGATCGCAAGGTGTGGCTGCCGTCGGGAGGTTCGCTGATCATCGAGCACACCGAGGCGCTCACCGTGATCGACGTGAACACCGGCAAGAACGTCGGCAAGTCGAACCTCGAGCAGACGGTGTTCGACAACAACATGGAAGCCGCCGAGGAGATCGCCAAACAACTGCGCTTGCGCGACATCGGCGGCATCATCGTGATCGACTTCATCGACATGGAGATCAAGGGCAACCGGGCCAAGGTCATCGAGAAGTTCCGCGACGCGTTGGCTCGCGACAAGACCCGCTCGCAGGTGTTCGACATCACCGAGCTGGGTTTGGTCGAGATGACCCGCAAGCGCATTGGCGAGGGTCTGCTCACCGAGTACTCCGAGATCTGCCCCGACTGCGAGGGGCGTGGCGTGCTCGTCGACTATGGACTGCTGGAGTGACGATGGACATCGAGATCACCGACGCCGCCCGCCAGTTGCTCGAACGCAAGGGCGGCACGATGTCGATCGACTTCATCCGCCCCACCGGTTGAGGCAAGGTTGCTGAGGTGTCGGTCGACACCAACGTCAAGGGCAAGAACACCGCCGGCTACCGCAAACTGCGTCATGAGCGCTTCCAGATCCTGATCACCCCGACGCTGATCGGCATGGCCGAGTCGATGCGCGTGGTCACCAAGGGTCGCCTGTCGAAATCGCTCGCCGTCGAATTCCGCGCCAGCGGCCCAACTGGAGCCGACGACACCTGCTGCGAACTCTGAGGTCCTGAGCCCTCACTGTCACACGGAACTGTCACACGGTCACACGGTGCCGGGCCTACTGTGACAGTTGGAGTCACTGCGGTGTCTGACGCCCGCATGCTCAGCGCATAGGGTGATCGGATGGCTGATCTGCTCGCCCTGTCGTCGCGTGTCATCGACTCGGGGATCGTCGACGAACCCGTCAACCGGACCACGAACGAGCTGTCGGAGCTGGCCGAGGGTCTGGCGATCGTCGAGAGTTTCAGCCATTCCGTGGTGCTCGACGCCGGCGAGGGTCTCGTGGCGTTCGACGCGTCGCACGCCCGCACCGGCGGCGACGTGGTTGCTGCTATTCGTGCATGGACCGACACCCCCGTGTCGCACCTCGTGTACACGCACGGCCACGCCGACCATGTCGGCGGCAGCACGGCGTTCGCCGCGGCCTATGGCGACATGGCCGTGGTAGGGCATCGCAATGTCGACGCCCGGTTCGACCGTTACGCCTACACCAACGACTGGAACGTCCTGATCAACGCTCGCCAGTTCCGCAGCGTACGCGGCGACTTCGGGATGGGCGACAGCGCACCCGACTTCATCCCCTCCACCACCGCCAGGCCGAACCACGTGGTCGACGACCACGACCAGATCGTCGTCGGCGATCGCACTATCGAGTTCCACCACGCCAGGGGCGAAACCGACGACCATCTGTGGGGGTGGATGCCCGACCAGAAGTGGCTGTTCACCGGCGACTTCGTGATCTGGAACTTCCCCAACGCCGGCAACCCGCAGAAGGTGCAGCGGTATCCGATCGAGTGGGCAGCAGCGTTGCGCGAGATGATCGCTCGTGGCCCTGAGTTGCTCTTGCCGGCGCATGGTCTGCCGATCGAAGGGCGCGACCGCATCGCCCGTGTGCTCGGCGACATCGCTGGTGCGCTCGAGCGTCTCGTCTCGGATGTGGTCGACATGATGAACGCCGGTGAGGTGCTCGACACGATCATCCACAGCGTGCACGTGCCCGACGACGTGCTCGCAAAGCCGTACCTCCGCCCGCTGTACGACGAGCCCGAGTTCGTCGTGCGCAACATCTGGCGCCAGTTCGGTGGCTGGTGGGATGGTGCTCCGAGCCGCCTCAAGCCGTCACCCGATGCGGTACTGGCCGCGGAGCTGGCCGACCTCGCCGGGGGAGCGGTCGTGCTGATCGGGCGGGCAACAGCGCTGTCCGACGCCGGAGATCACCGTCTGGCCTGCCATCTGGCCGACCTGGCGGGGTGGGCCGCCCCGCATGACACCGGCGTACACGCCGCCCGAGCGCTGGTGTACCGGGCCCGACGGGCGGCGGAGAGTTCGTTGATGGCCAAGGGGATCTTCGCCGGAGCCGCGCGCGAGTCCGAGGCCGTTGCCGAACACGATTGACCGTACTTTGCGGGTTGAGGCCCCCGGATCCGCCGCTAGCATCGCTTATCGCTATGTACGCAGTCATCGCCTCAGGCGGCAAGCAGGAAAAAGTGGCCCAGGGCCAGCAGGTACGAGTTGAACTGCTCGACGCCGACGAGGGTAGCGACGTGTCGCTGACCCCCGTCTTGGTGGTCGACGGCAGCACCGTGCTCGCCACCCCAGACGAACTCAAGAGCGCGTCGGTCACCGGCAAGATCATCGGCCAGGTCAAGGGTCCGAAGATCAACGGCTACACCTTCAAACGCCGCACCAACAACCATCGTCGCTACGGCCATCGCCAGAAGTACCACCTGGTCGAGATCACCTCGATCACGGTCTGACCGGCACCAGCCCGATCCAAACGGAGAACACTCATGTCAAAGACAAAAGGTGGCGGTTCAACCCGCAACGGTCGTGACTCCAACGCTCAGCGCCTTGGCGTGAAGGCGTTCGGGGGGAGCGAGATCACCGCTGGCACCATCATTGTGCGCCAGCGTGGTACCAAATTCCATCCTGGCAAGAACGTTGGCAAAGGCAAGGACGACACCTTGTTCAGCCTCGTGAACGGCACCGTTCAATTCGGTCAGATGAAGGGCCGCAAGTCGGTCAGCGTCATCACCGCCGACGCCTGATCACCGAATCGAGCGCTGTCAGCGCGGCGACTGAACGACTCATGCAAACAGCCGGGGCCCATGGTCCCGGCTGTTTCGCGTCTGCAGACCGAGTTCGAGAGGGCGCCCGCACGGGTCTCGTGTTCTCCGGTAGGTGGACTGGTTCGCCCACTCGAGAGCGACGGAGGCATCCATGTTCGAGCGGGAGTTGCACCTCGAGACGAAGCAGAGTGGAGTGCCGTCGGACGTCCGCGAGGTGAGGTCGACCATCGGCGGAGGCGTGCCGCTGCCGAGAGCGGTTCGCTCACGCATCGAACCGGCCCTCGGTACCCACTTCGGTGCCGTCCGCCTGCACACGGGGCACGAGCCGCAGACCTCGGCGACCGGATCCAGGCCAAGGCCTTCACGACTGGCAACGACATCTTCTTCCGCGAAGGGCTGCCCGACAACGCCGCATCGGATGATCAACGTCTGCTCGCTCACGAACTCCCCCACACGCTCCAGCAACGAGGTGCCTGAGCGGACGGCAGCGCCGCTCTCCAGGGTACAGATGGGGGTAAGGGTGGCGGCAAGGTGGGGTTCTGGCACCAAGAAGAGTGGGCAGCGACACCCGCCGAGGTGAGGGCACACAAGGATCCCGATGCAAAGCCCGTCTTCACCAAGAAGCTGACGGTTGCGCTCATGAGTGCATCGTTCGCCGAGCTGAAAACGGAACTCGAGAGCGGAGCGTTCGACCCCGCCACCACCGATGAAGAACTGATCGGCGATGAGGGGGAACTCGTTGCGCAGCGGGACGAGTTCGTAAGGGAGCAGGTCGGGGTCAAGCTCGGTACCCAGGTGCTGGTCGAGGCCGCGTTCTTCGCGCACATCGGATGGAGCACGGTGCGCGGTCTGGCATGGGATCTGAAGGCGGCCGGCGGGGCACTTCAGGCCACAAGGTGCAACTGACCGTCAGTGGCAACTCGATGATGGCGCCGCAGAACCTCGTCGCGAGCGATTCTCGGGCACTCGAACGCCCGCCATCAAAGTTCTTCGACGAACTCTTCATGACCGTGGACAACCTCAACCGTGTGCACTGCACCCGAGAGAGCAATCCGAAGAAGCACCTCTACCTGGGCGGCAAGAACGGAATGGGGATGGCCATCGCCGATGCTGACTGGGACGGTGACGCCGAGTTCATGCGGGAGGTCCTGGACCGTTTCCGCCAGGAGACGGTCGCCAAGATCACCGAGGCCAAGACCAAGGGCTGGGAATTCCAGCCCCCAGACCCTCGGTCCCGTCAGGCGCCGGCGAGCTTGGCTTCGAGGGCGTCGACTTCGACGTTGAGCGCTGCAGGGAGTCGGTCGCCGAATCGGGCGTAGTGCTCGCGGATCTGCGGCACGGCGGCCTTCCAGCCGGCGACGTCGACCGACAGCAGCGTGTCGAGATCGGCCTGGTCGATCTCGAGGCCGTTGGTATCGAGCGACTCCTTCGTCGGCAGCTTGCCGATCGGGGTGTCGATGGCATCGGCATCGCCGTTCACCCGCTCGAACACCCACTTGAGCACGCGGCTGTTCTCACCGAAGCCCGGCCACAGGTACCGGCCGTCGTCGTCGCGACGGAACCAGTTGACGAAGAAGATCTTCGGCAGCTTGGTCGGATCGGTGGCCTTCTCCATCGACAGCCAGTGGGCGAAGTAGTCGGCGTAGTTGTAGCCGCAGAACGGCAGCATCGCCATCGGGTCGAAGCGCAGTTCGCCCTGCACGCCTTCCGCCGCGGCGGTCTTCTCCGACGCCATGATCGAGCCGAGGAACACACCGTGCTCCCAGTCGTTCGCTTCGGTCACCAGCGGCACCGTCGTGCGGCGTCGGCCACCGAACAGGATGGCCGAAATCGGGACACCGGCCGGGTCTTCCCACTCGGCTGCGATCGACGGGCACTGCGAGGCCGGAGCGGTGAACCGGGCGTTCGGGTGGGCGGCCGGGGTGTCGATCTCCGGGTTCCAGGCGTTGCCCTTCCAGTCGGTGGCGCGGGCCGGGGGAGTGTCGGTCATCTCTTCCCACCAGATGTCGCCGTCGTCGGTGAGCGCAGTGTTGGTGTAGACGCTGTTGCCCCACAAGGTGTCCATGGCGTTCGCATTGGTTTTGTAGCTGGTGCCAGGTGCGACGCCGAAGAAACCCGCCTCGGGGTTGATCGCCCACAGGCGACCGTCGTCGCCGACCTTCATCCAGCAGATGTCGTCACCGACCGTTTCGGCCTTCCAGCCCGGAATCGTGGGCACGAGCATCGCGAGGTTCGTCTTGCCGCACGCGGAGGGGAACGCCCCGGCGATGAACTTCGATTCGCCTTCGGGGTTGGTGAGCTTGAGGATCAGCATGTGCTCGGCGAGCCAGCCGTCGTCGCGGGCCATGACCGATGCGATGCGCAGTGCGAAGCACTTCTTGCCGAGCAGTGCGTTACCGCCGTAGCCCGAGCCGTACGACTGGATCTCGCGAGCCTCGGGGAAGTGGACGATGTACTTGTTGTCGGCGTCGCACGGCCACGGCACGTCCTCGACACCGTTCTCGAGCGGTGCGCCGACCGAGTGCAGACATGGCACCCATTCGTTGTCGGCGAGCACGTCGAGCGCACCTTGGCCCATGCGGGTCATGATGCGCATGTTGACCGCCACGTACGCCGAGTCGGTGAGCTGCACCCCGATGTGGGCGATCGGTGAGCCGAGTGGTCCCATCGAGAACGGCACGACGTACATCGTGCGGCCCTTCATCGAGCCGGTGTAGAGCCGCTTCATCTCGGCGCGCATCTCGTCGGGGTCGCGCCAGTTGTTGTTCGGGCCAGCCTCGTCTTCGGTGGCCGAGCAGATGTAGGTGCGGTCCTCGACGCGGGCGACGTCGCCCGGGTCGGAGTGCGCCCAGTAGCTGTTCGGACGCTTGGCCTCGTCGAGTTTCGTGAACGTGCCGGAGTCGACGAGTTGCTGGCAGAGGCGCTCGTACTCGTCAGCGGAGCCGTCACACCAGTAGATGTCGGCGGGCTGCATGACCGCCGCCCATTCCTCCACCCAGTCTTTCAGGCGCTGGTTCGTGGTGGTTCCGCTCATCTGGTGACTCCTCGTCGAGTTCCGGGGGTTGAGGTCCGTAGGTGTGCGCCGACCGTCAATACGACGATGGCATCGATCTCCGAATCGAAGCGTAGGGCGCGCGAGGTCAAACGAAGAAACACAGCAACATGGCACGAGCTCACGATCACGCCGATCCGGCAGATCGGTACGACCGGAGCGGAGGGTGGCTCAGGCGCCGGGCGTGGCCATGTCGACCTCGGAGCCGAGGCGCAGGTGCGTGGCGAAGCCGGCGTCGTCGAGGTCGAACACCACACGCTGGCCTGGGCGCAGCATGCGAAAGATCGAGCCGGCCAGCGCATCGGCGGCCAGTTCGTAATCGGCGAGGTCGGTGTCGGACATGACGAGCCCGTCACCTGTGGCCGGGTCGTAGGCCTTGATGACCCCTTGCATGGCGAGGACTCAGCCCGCCTTGACGATCTTGCCGGACTTGATGCAGCCCGTGCAGACATTGATGCGCTTGGCGGCACCGTTCACGCTGGCGCGAACCCGCTGGATGTTCGGATTCCAGCGACGCTTGGTGCGGCGATGCGAGTGAGATACCGACATGCCCCACGACGGACCCTTGCCACACACTTCACATTTCGATGCCATTGGATTCTCCTGCAGAGCTGCCGGACTTCCGGCTCGATCACGGTGGGTGGTGCCCGGCGGACGATTCCGCCTGCCGGGACAGCCATGAAATGCTACCAAGGCGATCGTCCGGCCCCACGCCGATCTCGATTGGGGTCTGACCCCAATCGAGATGCGGTCTCGTAGGCTCGGTGCCCGTGGCCACTCTGGAACGGTTGAGCACCGCTGCATTGCGCGACACCGTGCGCACGTTCCGGGACACGGTGCACGAGCACGCCCATGGCTTGAACCGGCTGAACGTGTATCCGGTTCCCGATGGTGACACCGGCACCAACATGGCGCGAACCCTCGATGCCGTTGTCGCCGAGATGGAGGCCACTGCCGACGACGACCACGACGCCACGTGCGATGCGATCAGCCACGGATCGCTCATGGGCGCCCGAGGCAACAGTGGCGTCATCCTCAGCCAGATCATGCGCGGGTTCGCCGGCACCGTGAAAGAACACGCCGACGTGCAGGGCGCGAAGTTCGCCGAGGCGCTCCAGGCGGCAGCCACTGGCGCGTACGAGGCCGTGCTCAAGCCGATCGAAGGCACGATCCTCACCGTATGTCGCGAGAGCGCCGAGGCTGCCAAAGTCGCCGCCGACGCCGGGGGAACGCTCGTCGAGGTGGCTCGTGCTGCGCGCGCTGCGGGCAAGTTGGCGCTCGACAACACCCCCGAGCAGCTCCAGGTGCTCAAGGACGCAGGTGTCGTCGATGCTGGCGGCGCGGGGTACCTGCTGCTGCTCGACTCGGTGCTGTACGTCGTCGACGGCGAACCGCTGCCGGTCGCCGAGCCCGACGACGGCACTGCTGGGCCGGTGGGCGCCGTGTTCGATGCCGTTGCACGTCGTCACGCTGCAGCACCGGGCGAGCTCGATGTGAGCGAGCAGCGCTACGAGGTGATGTACTTCCTCGACCTCCCCGACGAGCGGATCCGCGACTTCAAGGAGCACTGGGGTGCGATCGGCGACTCGATCGTGGTGGTCGGCGGCGACGGCCTCTGGAACTGCCACGTGCACACCAACGAGATCGGCGCTGCCATCGAGGTCGCGCTCGAACTCGGTGGTCGGCCCAAGTCGATCCGGGTCTCCGACCTGTTCGAGGAAGTCGATGAAGAGCACGCCAAGCGTGAGGCCGAGCTGGCATCCACGGCATTGGCGGCACCGGTCGCCGACGAACTCCCTGCGGTGACCACCGCCGTCGTTGCCGTCTGCTCGGGAAGCGGCCTGGTGGAGCTCTTCGCTCAGCTCGGTGTGCAAGGCGTAGTCACCGGTGGCCAGACGATGAACCCGTCCACGGCGGAACTGCTCGAAACCGTGCGGCGGGTGAATGCTGACCAGGTCGTCGTGTTGCCGAACAACAAGAACATCATCCCGGTCGCCGAGCAGCTCGATGCGCTCACCGAGAAGACCGTGGTCGTGGTGCCGACCCGCTCGATGCCCGAGGCCCTCGCCGCGTTGTTCGCCTACGACAGCGACTCGTCAGCAGCTGACAACGCTGCGGAGATGGCCGCCGCTGCTGCCTCGGTGGTCAGCGGTGAGGTCACGCGGGCTGTTCGCGACAGCTCTGGTGGTGTGGGCCCGATCCTCGAAGGCGATTGGCTCGGGTTGGTTCGAGGCGACGGCATCGTTGCGGTCGCAGCGTCGATCGAGGGCGTCGCCATGGCCCTGCTCGATGAAATCGTTGGCGAGTCGGCCGAACTCGTCACCGTGATCACCGGCGTCGACGCCGACGACGACGTGACCGAGCAGATCGTCGGTTGGCTGGGCGACCATCGCGGCGACGTTCACGTCGACGTGCACCACGGCGGCCAGCCGCTCTACCCATACCTCTTCGGAGTCGAGTGAACGCACTGGCGTTCCGAGACCTCGCCGCGATCGACGTCGGTCGGCTGAAGGGTGTCGGTGACAAGAAGCGGGCGGCGCTCGCCTCGATCGGTATCGACAACCTGTTCGATCTGGTCACCTTCTACCCACGCCGCTGGGTCGACCGTTCCAACGAAGCGCGGATCGCCGACCTCGTCGCAGGCGAGGAGGCCTTGGTGCTCGCCACGGTTCGGTCGGTGACCAAACGGGTCACCCGCAACCGTCGCACGATGGTGAACGTCAACGTGGGCGACGGGTCGGGACGCATGGAGGTGGTGTTCTTCAACCAGCCGTGGCGCGAACGCCAGCTGCGAGAAGGTCTGCAGATCGCCTTGTTCGGCAAAGCCGACGTGTACCGCGGGGGTTTGCAGATGTCGAACCCGGTCGTCGATCTCATCGGTGATCGAACGGGTCGGATCGTGCCGATCTATCCGCAGAGCGAGAAGGTGCAGATCAACACCTGGGAGATCGCCGGCTGGGTCGAAGAAGCGCTACGGAGGTGTCGTGAGCGCGGCATCGCCGATCCGGTGCCATCCGAGATCCTGCAACGCCTCGGCATGCTCGGCCGCTTCGATGCGCTGTCGAACATCCATCTCCCCGAATCCATCCGCGACAAAGAGCAGGCCCGGCGACGGCTTGCGTTCGACGAGCTCCTGCGCGTGCAGCTCGTGCTGGTCTTGCGGAAACGGGCGATGGAACGCGATCAGCGCGGCATCGCTCACGAACTCGGTGGCGATCTCGTACAGCGGTTCCACGACGCGCTGCCGTACCCGCTCACCGGTGCCCAGCAGCGCGCGATCGCCGAGATCGAACATGATCTCGCCTCACCCCACCCGATGCACCGACTGTTGCAGGGTGACGTGGGCTCGGGCAAGACCGTGGTGGCCGTCGACACGATGATGGTGGCGGTGCAGGGTGGCCATCAGGCCGCGCTGATGGCGCCCACCGAGGTGCTCGCAGAACAGCATGCCACCGGAGTGCGGGCGCTGCTCGAAGGGGTCAGCGTGCCCGATCCGGGCAACCTGTTCGGTGATCGCCCGCTGCGGGTGGAACTGCTGACCAACCGGATCACTGGCTCGGACCGCAGAGATGTGCTGGCCGGCCTGGCCGACGGGACGGTCGACATCGTGATCGGCACCCACGCGTTGATACAGGACGCCGTCGACTTCGCCAGTCTCGGCGCGGTTGTCGTCGACGAGCAGCACCGCTTCGGCGTCGAGCAACGCGCCGCGCTGCGGGCCAAGACGGTCGGAGGCGCGGTGCCCGACATGTTGGTGATGACGGCTACCCCGATCCCGCGTACCGCAGCGATGACCGTGTACGGCGATCTCGATGTGAGCGTGCTCGACGAACTGCCGCCGGGTCGCACGCCGATCGTCACGAAGTGGGCCGAGGGGCCGCTGCTCGAAGCCGAGGTGTGGGGCGACGTGCGCGACCAGGTCGCCGTCGGCCGCCAGGCCTATGTGGTGTGTCCGCTGATCGGCGAGAGCGAGAAGCTCGAGGTGGCCTCGGCCGAGGAGACCTTCGAGCGGCTCGCACACGACGAACTCGCGGGGCTGCGGCTCGGGTTGCTGCACGGTCGCCTGACGTCGGGGGAGAAGGAAGCCACGATGGCATCGTTCCGGGCGGGCGAGCTGGACGTGCTCGTGGCGACCACCGTGATCGAGGTCGGTGTCGACGTGACGAACGCGACCGTGATGGCGATCCTCGACGCCGACCGCTTCGGCATCGCGCAGCTCCATCAGCTCCGCGGCCGCGTAGGACGTGGCGCCCACGCATCGACGTGCTGGTTGGTGACCCAGCAGCGCAACGAGCCGGGCGACCCTGTCGGCAATCCCCGCGTCGAGGCACTCGTTGCGACCACCGACGGCTTCGAGCTCGCCGAGATCGACCTGGACCTGCGCGGCGAGGGGACGCTGATGTCGACCGCTCAGAAGGGCCGAAGCGACCTCAAGTTGGCGTCACTGCGACGCGATCGAAATCTGGTGGAGCTGGCCCGGGAGGCTGCGTTCGAGATCGTCGACGCCGACCCCGAACTCGCCGGTCATGCCGGGCTGGCGGACGAACTCACGCTCGTGTTCACCGAGACCGACGAAGAGTTCCTCGCCAAGAGCTGAACTGATCGGTGAACGCGTGACGTCAGATGTCGGGTTGGTCGCCGCGACCCATCTCGGCGTCGTCCTCGTCGGACATCACGATGTCCCAGCGGTCGAGGCAGTCCTCACATCGATACGCGACCACGTCGCCCGGCTCCCAGATCCCGTCCTCTCTCGGGTGCGTCAGTAGGAAGCAGCGTCCACCGCAATCGATGCAGGTGATCTGAGGAGTCGGTGTCAGCACGGCACCAGTGTTGCCGACGCGGCCGGTACACGCGGAAACTCATCGCTGTTGCGCCTTGGTCGTATCCTCGACGCATGCGAGTCGTTGCGGGAGAACTGGGTGGACGTCGATTGGTCACACCTGCCGGCACCTCGACGCGACCCACCACCGACCGAGTGCGCGAAGCCATCTTCAACTCGCTCGGCAGCGCTGGCCTCCTCGATGGTGCGCTCGTCGCCGACCTGTTCGCTGGCAGTGGCGCGGTCGGTATCGAGGCGCTCTCACGCGGCGCTGATCGCTGCGTGTTCGTGGAACGTGACCGCGCCGCGCTCAACGCGCTGAACGACAACATCGATGCACTCGACCTACGCGATCGATCGAAGGTGCTTGCTTCGGATGCGATGTCGGTCGCCGCCACCATCGATGCCGACATCGTGTTCGCCGACCCGCCCTACGACTTCGATGCGTGGCACGACCTGATCGGGCGGGTGACTGCCGACATCGTGATAGCCGAATCTGGTGCGGTGGTGTCGGCTCCGCCCGGATGGGAGGTGACCCGCGAGAAGAAGTACGGACGCACCAGGGTCACCTTCCTCGAACGGGTCGTCGACGCTGCTGTGTCGACGCTGCTGTAGGGTCTCCATCCCAATGAGCACGTCACTGCGGGTGCTGTACCCGGGCAGCTTCGACCCGATCCACCTCGGTCACGTCGATGTGATCGAGCAGGCCAACCAACTGTTCGGATCGGTGGTGGTCGCCATCATGCACAACCATGCGAAGCCATCGGGGCTCTTCTCCGTCGACGAACGCGTCGACATGGCAACGGTGGCCCTCGCCCATCTCTACGACGTGAGCGTGGTGGCGCAGACCGGTCTCGCCGTGCAGGCAGCGCAACGCGCCGACGTCGATTTCATCGTGAAGGGCCTGCGCACGTCGGGCGATTTCGAGATCGAGCAGCAGATGGCGCACAACAACTACGCAGTCACCGGGGTTCGCACGGTGTATCTTCCCTGCCGCCCCGAACTGGGCTACATCAGCAGTCGCTTCGTGCGCGAGATCGCGAAGTACGGTGGCTCCATCAACCATCTCGTCCCGGCGCATGTCGCCGATGCACTGCACCGTGTGAACGACGGCGCACAGAACTGAGCCAATGATGAGCAATGACGACGGCGAGTACGACGACATCGACGACGAGTATCCCGATCCCGGCGAGCCCGGCGGGTTCGTCGGCGACGCCGAAACGTTGCTGCGCCGCGCCGTCGACATCATCGCCACCGCGCAGAACATGCCGCTGTCATCGTCGCCGCGCATCGACCGTGACGAGATGATCGAGCTGCTCGAAGAGTCGTTGCACCGACTGCCCGAGGAACTGCGCCAGGCCCGTTGGATGCTCAAGGAGCGCCATGACTTCGTCGCCAAGACTCGTCGCGAAGCCGACGAACTGCTCGAAGCCGCCCGAGTGCGCGCCGAGCGCATGGTGCAGCGCACCGAGGTCGTGCGTGCCGCCGAACAACGTGCCCGTCAGGTGATGGAGACCGCCGAGGCCGACTCTCGTCGCCTCAAGCACGAAACCGAGGACTTCCTCGACCAGCGCCTCGGCTCGTTCGAGATCCTGCTCGACAAGCTCCAGAAGACGGTCGGAGCCGGGCGTCAACGCCTGTCGATCGGCGGCGCCGTCGACGAGACCAACGTGATCGAGGAAGACGACCCCACCAAGGGATTCTTCGATCAGGATCACTGATCGCCGCAGGTCCCGTGGTCGATCCTCTGCGCCCACTGCGAGTCAACGCCGTCGAGCTGCTCCGCCAACCCGGCGCAGTTCGTGACGTCACCATCGACATCGCGGCCGAGCCCCTCGGGGCCGAACACGAACGTCTCGTCGATGACATCCACGTCGCGCTGAGGCTCACCGCGCGCAACGATGGCATCGACGTCGACGGAGCGGTCAGCGTCGACTGGGCCACGGTGTGTCGCCGATGCCTCGCCGACGTTTCCGGCACGGCGGTCGGTGCCGTCGACGAGGTGTATCAGATCGAACCGCTCGACCCGGACGCTTATCTCATCGAGGATGGCCAACTCGACCTCGCTCCACTGGTTCGCGAGGTCGTGCTGTTGGAACTCGACAACGAGCGCCAGTGCCGCGACGACTGCGCCGGGCTCTGCCCGGTCTGTGGGGTCGATCGCAACGACACCGACTGTGCGTGCGATTCGACGGTGACCGACGACCGGTGGGCGGCGCTCGAAGGATTCGTTCCCGACGACGAATGACGGCGCTCGCAGCTCAGCCCGATGGCAACGGCGCTGGCCCCCGATAGCATGATCCGGCCGTTGCGGCACGGTGTGCCCGAATCGGGCCCCGATCCAGAACCGGTCGCACGATGACCGTCCCCCGAGAACCAGGAAGCGAACGATGGCCGTTCCCAAGAAGAAGACCTCCAAGTCGAAGACACGTAGCCGTCGAGCGAGCGCCTGGCGGCTGAGCGCGCCGGCCCGCAGCCTGTGCCCGCGCTGCGGCAATGCCAAGACCCCGCATGTGGTGTGCCCATCGTGTGGCTGGTACCGCGATCGCGTCGTCGTCGACGTCGGCTGATCCACTGAGCAACGCCATGCTGCCGGTTGCCGTCGACGCCATGGGCGGCGACGACGCCCCTGGGCCGATCCTCGCCGGAGCCCACCGTGCTGCGGCATCGGGGATTCCCGTGGTGCTCGTCGGTCCCGCCGACCTGCAGGGTCGAGCCAGACCCGACGGCACGGTGCTCGACCTCATCGTGGCCACCGAGGTCATCGGCATGCACGACGACCCTGCTCAAGGTGTGCGTCGCAAGAAGGATTCCACGCTCGTTCGTGCGGCCGAGGCTGTCCGTGACGGGCGGGCCAGTGCGATGATCTCCGCCGGCAACACCGGCGCCACGATGGCTGCGGCGCTGCTGCGGATGGGGCGCATCTCCGGTGTGAAACGTCCGGCGATCGCCACGCCGATCCCCGTGCCTGGCGCGAATCCGACCGTGCTGCTCGACGCCGGAGCGAACTCCGAGGTGCAAGCCGAATGGCTCGTGCAATTCGCGTTGATGGGGTCGGTGTACGCGAAACATCGCTTCGAGATCGAGTCGCCACGCGTCGGTCTGCTGTCGATCGGTGAAGAGCCGGGCAAGGGCGACACCCTGCGCAAGGAGGCCTACGAGTTGCTCGCCTCGGCGTCGCACCTCAACTTCGTCGGCAACGTCGAAGGTCGCGACGTGATGAGCGCCGATCTCGACGTGTGCGTCACCGACGGATTCACCGGCAACGTCGTGTTGAAGACGCTCGAAGGTGGCATGAAGGTGGTCATCAAGGCGTTGCTCGACGCATTCGCCGCCGAAGCGCACTACAAACCGCACGCCGATGCGTTGATGCCGGCGTTGCTGCCGCTGTACGAGAGCCTGAATCCCGATACCTACGGCGGCGCGGTGATGCTCGGTGTCGACGGGGTCTGCATCATCGCTCACGGATCGTCCGGTGAGATCGCGATCGCCAACGGCATCGGTGTGGCGCGCGACATGGTCGAACACGACATGGTCGGCGAGATCCGCGCCGCGATCGCCATCAACGCCGGCTGAGTTGTTCCGCAACTACACTCGGCGCCCGTGCCAGCAGATTCCGCCCCACTCGAACGCGACGAGATCTTCGAGATCGTCCGTGACCGACTCGCCGACATCCTCGAGATCGAACCGTCCACCATCACCGAAGGCCAATCGTTCGTCGACGACCTCGACGCCGACTCGTTGGCGCTGATCGAACTCGTCGAAGCGCTCGAAGAACAGCTCTCCGACCGCATCCCCGACTTTCGCATCGACGACGAAGACCTCGAGGACCTCAAGACCGTGCGCGACGCCATCGACTACGTCCACGCACGCGCCACGGCGAACTGATCGTCGGTGACGGCCAGGTGATCGAGTCCGGCACCGACCGGCCGCCGACCGGTCTGGCCGAGTTGGCCCAACGGATCGGCTATCGGTTCAACGACTGGAGCCTGCTGCAGCGGGCGCTGGCACACCGATCGTGGTGTGCCGAAACCCCAGGGGCCGTCAGCAACGAGCGCTTGGAGTTCCTCGGCGACGCGGTGCTCGGCTGGGCGATCGCCGACATCGTGTATCACCGGTACCCGGTCGCCGAGGGCCAGCTCACCGACCTACGCAAGAGCGTGGTCAACGCGATCGCCCTCGCCGAGGTCGCGCAGGGCATGGGACTCGGTGAGCACATCCTGCTCGGCCGGGGCGAGGCCACTGCCGGAGGGTCGGACAAGCCATCGATCCTGTCCGATGCGTTCGAAGCCGTCCTGGGTGCGGTGTATCTCGACGGTGGCGCCGACGCTGCCTACGCGATGGTCGACCGACTGGTGGTGCCGCGCATGCCCGACACCGCCGACGCGATGGGGCAGTTCGACCAGAAGACGCAGCTTCAGGAACTGAGCGCCCGCCTCGGCCGGGGTGCCCCGGTGTACGAGGTCACCTCGCATGGTCCCGACCACGCAAAGACGTTCCACGCCCGGGTGTTGGTCGACCGCGAGGTGGTCGGTGTCGGCATGGGCCGGTCGAAGAAGGCCGCCGAGCAGGTCGCTGCGACCGAGGCGTGCATCGCACTTGCGTAGCCCGACGGTGATGCCCGATGCCTGAGTTACCCGATGCCTGAGTTGCCCGATGCCTGAGTTGCCCGATGCCTGAGTTGCCCGAGGTCGAGACCGTGCGCCGAGGGCTGCAACATCACCTCGTCGGTCGGCGGATCGAACGTGTCGAAGTGGGCCGGGAGCGGTCGGTCCGGCGCACTTCACGTGAGGCGGTGATCGCCGGGCTCACCGACACCATCGTCGAAAGCGCCGACCGACGCGGCAAGTATCTGTTGCTGCCGCTCGACTCCGGTGACACGGCCATGATCCACTTGCGGATGAGCGGCCAGGTGCTGCTCGCTGCCGCTGGAGCCGACCGTCCCGCCCACACCCATGTCGTGATGCACCTCGACGACGGCAACGAGGCGTGGTTCGTCGACCCCCGCACCTTCGGCGAAGTGGTCGTGTTCGATCCCGGCAACATCGACGTCGAACTCCCCGAGCTCGCCCGGCTCGGGGTCGACCCGATCGCCGAACCGTTCGATGCCCCGACGCTTCGGCACGCGTTCGCCACCACCTCGCGGGCGCTCAAGCCGCTGCTCCTCGACCAACACGTCGTGGCCGGTATCGGCAACATCTACGCCGACGAGATCCTCCACCGAGCACGTCTCCGTCCCGATCGCCCGGCATCGAGCCTCGATCGGCGACGCCTGGCGACACTGCAACGCTCGATCGTCGACGTGCTCACCGAGGCCATCGAGGCCGGCGGCTCGACGCTGAGCGACGCCCAGTACGTCGATCTGATGGGCCAGGGCGGCTCGTATCAGAACGACCATCGCGTGTACGGCCGAGGCGGCGAACGCTGCCTGACCTGCGGCCGGGGCTGGATCCGGCGATCCGTCACGGGTGGCCGCGGCACCCATTGGTGCCCGATCTGCCAACACTGACGCGCAAGAACCGAAATGGCGCGGAATCGTGCCGCTCAGCGCAACATCGACGTGATTTTTCGGGTTGGTGGGGGCAACGGTTGGCTGACGCGGCACGCGTGAGGGTGAGGGTGAGGGTGTGTCGGGGCTCCAGCAGGTAACTTCGCTGCTGCTGTGTTTCTGAAGAGTCTCAACCTCAAGGGGTTCAAGTCGTTCGCCGACAGCACCACGATGGTGCTCGAACCCGGCGTCACCGTCGTCGTCGGCCCCAACGGGTCCGGCAAGTCGAACGTGGTCGACGCCATTGCTTGGGTGCTCGGCGCCCAAGCACCCAAGGCGGTGCGCAGCCAGAAGATGGACGACGTCATCTTCGCCGGCACCGCATCACGCCCGGCGCTGGGGCGCGCCGAGGTGAGCATCACCATCGACAACTCCGACGGCACGCTCGGCGTCGAGTTCAACGAGGTCACCGTCACCCGTGTGCTGTTCCGCACCGGCGACTCCGAATATGCCATCAACGGCGTGCCGTGTCGCCTGCTCGACGTGCAGGAACTGCTCTCCGATGCGGGCGTCGGACGCCAGCAGCATGTGATCGTCAGCCAAGGCCAGATCGACGCGGTGCTGAACGCTCGGCCGGAAGAACGGCGGGCGATCATCGAAGAAGCCGCCGGCGTCCTCAAGTTCCGCAAGCGTAAGGAGAAGGCCGAACGCCGCCTCGACGCAACCGAAGCCAACCTGCTGCGGGTGCAGGACCTGCTGCGAGAAGTGCGTCGTCAATTGCGCCCGTTGGAACGCCAGGCGCAGGCTGCCGAACGCCACGGCTCGCTGATCACCGAACTCACCGAGGTGAAGACCTTCGTGTCCGGACGCGAGATCGCGTCGTGGAGGGCCAAGCTCGAATCGCTCGCGGTCACCCGCCTGGAGAGCGCTGGCGCCGAGACCGATCTGAAGTCGGCGCTCGCCGCGCTCGACACCCAGGTGATGGCGATCGAGGCGCAGCTTTCGGCCCGTGGCGCGAGCGATGTCAGCGACCGGCTCGTGCGCGTCGAGCAGCTCCGCGAGCGTGCCCGAGGCCTGGCTGCCGTGCTCGTCGAACGCCGCCGATCGTTGGAGCGTGACAAGGGCCAACTGCTCGATGCGGGCGTGATCGCGAACCTCGAAGCCGATGCTGCTCGCTTCAAATCCGAGCTCGACGACGTGGTCGTGGCACTCGCCGAGATCGAGCCTGCCTCCGAGGCACTGATCGCCGACGAGGAGCGCTTCCGCATCGAACGGTCGAAAATGATGGAGGCCGTCGGGTCGGACCAGACCGGGGCGCAGGCAGCCAGTGCTGCTGCCGAGGTGCGTGGCGAGATGCGTTCCGTTCGCTCGTCGCTCGAACGCTCCACCGGCGACCTGCGACGTTCCCGCGAGAGCTTCGATTCACTCGCCGCGAAGCGTGATGCCGGCTCCGAACGCTCGGTCAGGTTCCGTACCGATTGCGACGAGGCGGGTGCCATCGAGGAGCCGCTGGTCGCCGAGGTCGAACTGGCCGAAGCGGCGCTTGCCGAGGCGTCGTCATCACACGAGGCACGTCAGTCGTTGCGCAACGATGCCGCCGAGGAGGCCTCGCGCTGCTCGGCTCGGGTCGAAGCACTCGAACTGGCACTCGATGCCGCGCGCGCCCGCGCCGGCGCCGAGCGCCTTGCGGGTGTCGACGGGGTGCTCGGCACGTTGCTCGACCTGATCGAGATCGACGCCGGCTGGGAACCTGTCGTCGAAGCAGCGCTGGGCGAGTCGCTCACCGCTGTGGTCGTCGATGATCCGTCGGCTGGTCGTCGGGCGCTCGATGCGCTCCGCAGCTCTGATACGTCCGGCGCTGTGATCGCGCTCGGTACCCGACCGGCAGGTCAGCCTCGCCCCGATGTCGGCGACGCCGTGCGTCCCCATGCGCGCTCGTCGCGCCCAGGCGTTGATGCGTTGCTCGACGGCTTGCTCGGCTCGGCCGTGCGCGTCGATGACCTCAACAGCGCAATCGACGCGGCCTTGAGCCACCCGGATGCCGTGGTGGTCACCGCTGGCGGCGACCGGTTCGGCCTCAGCGGTTGGCGCGTCGGTGCCGCTGGCAGCGGAGCGACTGCTGCTGCGCTCGACGATGCGCTCGAACGTGCCCGCATTGCAACCGACGAACTCGATCGGGCCACCGAAGCGGTCGCCGTTGCCGAACGAGCGCTGGCCACGGCGCGGAGTGCCGACGCCGAGTTGGTGAAGCGTCTCGACGCGAACGACGCCCGGTTCAGCGCCGCGTCCGAGGGTCTGGCCCAGGCCCAGCGCGAACATCGTGAGGCCGAGGCCGAACTGCAGAACCTCGAACGGTCGATTGACGACGTCACCGCCAACATCGTTCGCGACGAGCAGCGCATCGGCGAACTCGAAGCCCTGCTGCCGGCGCTCGAATCCGACGAACAGGCCGAAGTCGATGCCGCTCGCGCTCGTGGCGAGTTGCGGGCCGAGCTGGAGTCGCGAGCGGCCGTCCTCGCCTCCCGCCGCAAGGACCTCGAAGTCCACAACGCCGGGCTGCACGAACGCCAGCAGCTGCTCGAACGGCGCCTCGACGAAACCGATCGCCGCCTGGCCGCCGACGCCGAGGCCCGCTTCGCCGCCGAAGGCCAGCGCATCACCATCGAGCGTGACATCGGTGCCATCGACCGCCTGATCGAGCGGATCACCGGACACCGCGACGTGGTCGAGGTCGTGCACACCGATCTCGTCGAGCAACGTCGTCGTCAGAGCGACGAGGTGCGCGAGCTCACCACCGAACTCGACCAGCACCGACGTCAGCGCAGCGAGAAGGAACACACGCTCGATGCATCTCGGGAACGGGCCCGTCAGGCCGAGTTGGGTGAGGCCGAGGCAAAGCTGCGACTCGAAACCGCCATCGAGACCTTGCGACGCGATCTCGACATCGAGCCATCGGTCGCCGAGGCAGCTCCGATGCCCGTGCTGCCCGACGGGGCCACGCCTGCTGGTCGGGTGCGCGAACTCGAACGCGAGCTGCGCCTGCTGGGGCCGATCAACCCGCTCGCCTTGGAGGAGTTCAACGAACTCCAGACCCGACACTCGTTCCTCGAAGAACAGCTCGAAGACGTCCGTTCGACCCGCCGGGAGCTCTCGCGGGTGATCGCTGCGGTCGACAACGAGATCCAGAACGTCTTCGCATCCGCCTTCATCGATGTCAGCGAGAACTTCACCCAGCTCTTCGGGCTGTTGTTTCCCGGCGGTGTCGGCAAGCTCAAGCTCACCGCTCCCGACGACATGCTCAACACGGGCATCGAGGTCGAGGCCAAGCCGAGCGGCAAGAACGTCAAGAAGCTGTCGCTGCTGTCGGGTGGCGAGCGCAGCCTCACCGCGCTGGCCTATCTGTTCGCCGTGTTCCGCTCGCGGCCGTCGCCGTTCTACGTGATGGACGAAGTCGAGGCGGCGCTCGACGACGTGAACCTGCACCGATTCCTCGGCTTGATCCAGGAGTTTCGTAAGGACGCGCAGCTGATCGTGGTGTCGCACCAGAAGCGCACCATGGAGGCGGGCGACTGCCTGCTCGGTGTCAGCATGCAGCCCGGCGGCTCCAGCAAGGTCGTTACCGAACGCATCACGACCGCCGCAGCGCCCATCTGACCCCCTGTCTAATGGGGGCACATCACGCGGTGATCGCTTGGCGGTGGCAGTGTGGTGACCGAGCCGCCTTCCGGTGAGCACTTGCCCTGTCGGAGATTCGATCTCTGCTGACAGAACGTGTCCCGGTTGGTTGGTGAGGGTTCGCCATAGCACCGATGGGGTGTCGTGCCTCGAGCACTGATCCATTAGTTCGCGCGGGTGGCCTTCCGGTTCGTCAGCCCCAGTTCCCGAGCGAAGGAGAAGTAGCAGATGATCTTTGTTGGCGATGATTGGGCCGAGGCCCATCACGATGTCTATGTGTGCGATGAGGCCGGCACGAAGCTGGCTGCGCGCCGAGTACCCGAAGGGATCGGTGGGATCGCGGTGTTGCATGAACTCGTTGCCGGTCATGCTGAGGATCCGGGCGAGGTGGTAATCGGGATCGAGACCGATCGTGGCCTGTGGGTTCAGGCGCTCGTCGAGACGGGATACGTGGTGTATGCAATCAATCCGAGGGCGGCGTCGCGGTATCGGGATCGGCACACGTTGTCGGGTGCGAAGTCGGATCCGGGTGACGCGAAGATGCTTGCCGAGCTGGTGCGCACCGACCGGCATAACCATCGCCAAGTCGCTGGCGACACGGCGTTGGCGGAGGGCGTCAAGGTGCTGGCTCGGGCGCATCAGACGTTGATCTGGGAACGCACACGGGCAACGAACCGGCTGCGGTCCTCGCTGCGCGAGTACTTCCCTGCAGCGTTGGAAACGTTCGATGAGCTGGCCCATCGCGACACGCTCGCGGTGCTCGCGAAGGCTGCAACACCCACCGAAGCAGCGAAGTTGACACCGGGCAAGATCCGCACAGTGCTCCGCAACGCCGGCCGTCGACGCAACATCGAGACCCGTGCCGACGCAATCGCTGCTGGACTGCGCACCGAAGCGCTACGCGCCCCCGGACCAGTCGAAACAGCTCACGGCGCAACGACGCGGGCGACGGTTGCGATCGTTGTCGAGCTGAACGCCCAGATCGAGAAACTGGCCGGCGAGTTGGCCGACCATTTTGAGCAGCACCCGGATTCCGACATCTACCTCTCCCTGCCTGGAATCGGTGTCGTTCTCGGAGCCCGGATGCTCGGCGAGTTCGGCGACGACCCGAACCGCTATGCCAACGCCAAGTCTCGCAAGAACTACGCCGGAACGTCGCCCATCACCAGAGCGTCAGGAACAAGATCGGTTGTGCTCGCCCGATTCGTGCGCAACCCTCGCCTCGCCGACGCCCTCGACCAGGGTGCGTTCTGCTCGTTGAGCTGGAGCCCCGGAGCCAGACTCTTCTACGACCAACGCCGCGCGAATGGCGACTCGCACCACATGGCGTTGCGAGCACTCGCGAACCGTTGGGTCGGCATCATGCACGGCTGCGTCCAGAACCGCTGCCGCTACGACGAACACACCGCGTGGGCCCACCGAAGCGACGTCGACACCAAAAGAATCGAACAAGCTGCTTGACATTTACGAACCTGGGGTGTCTGTCAGGCTCGCGCCCCACCGTCCGCGGTTGCCGACTTCTGTGTGAGCGGCGACGCGCTCGGACGACGCCTGCGCTCACACAGAACTCGGCCGATCCGTCTGCGTGAACGAGAACGCTCGGCCGATCCGTCTGGTCTCACACAGAATGTGAGGCTGCGGGCATCGCAGCGGCGGTAGCGTCGGGCCGCGATGGGTATCGAAATCATTTTTCTGATCCTCGCCGCACTGGTGGTCGCGTTCGGAATCGGTGTGGTCGTCGTCAGTCGACGCAGGACCGCCAGCCGCACACCTCCGACCTCGCAGGCCACTCGGCCCAGCGCACCGCCTCCCCGGTCCGTAGCGACGGGAACCCTCGTCGAGGAACGGCCTGGAGAACTCGTCGAGCCGGAACTCGTCGAGCCGGAAGTCGTCGAGCCCGAGCCGGTCGAGCCGGCGTCGCTGCGGGACCGCTTGTCGAAAGCTCGGCTCGCGTTCACAGGAGCGTTCGCCGGCGTGCTCGGTCGGACGGGCATCACCGAGGAGAGCTTCGAGGATCTCGAAGAGGCGCTCTTGCGTGCCGATGTCGGCGTCGGCGTCACCACTGAACTGATCAACGGCCTCCGGACCAAGGTCGCGGCCAAGGAGATCACCGAGCCGCAGGCGCTGCTCGACGCGCTCGAAGTCGAGATGGTGTCGCGCCTCGAAGGCTCCGACCGCTCGCTCACCTTCGAGCCCGGCGAGGCCGCGAGCCCGAACGTGTGGATGTTCGTCGGCGTCAACGGCGTCGGCAAGACCACCACGATCGGCAAGTTGTCGAACCAGCAGATCCGTGACGGTCGTACCGTGCTGATGGCTGCTGGTGACACGTTCCGCGCTGCTGCTGCCGAGCAGCTCACCGCCTGGGCCGAGCGTTCGGGTGCCGAGATCGTGCGCGGTGCCGAAGGAAGTGATCCGAGCGCGGTGATCTACGACGGGGTCGAGCGGGCTTCGGCTCGGAACATCGACCTCGTGATGGCCGACACCGCCGGCCGTCTGCACACCAAGTCGAACCTGATGGAAGAACTGAAGAAGGTTCGTCGCGTTGCCGAGAAGGGCGCCGGGCGCGTCACCGAGACGTTGCTCGTGATCGACGCGACCACTGGGCAGAACGGTCTCACGCAGGCCCGCGAGTTCGGTGAGGCCACCAACGTCACCGGTGTCGTGCTCACCAAACTCGACGGTTCGGCCAAGGGCGGCATCGTGTTCGCCATCGAGACCGAACTCGGCATCCCCGTGAAGCTCGTCGGTATCGGCGAGACCATCGAGGATCTGATCCCGTTCGATCCTGCCGAGTTCGTCTCGGCCCTCGTCAACCCCTGACGAGATCTCCGACGCGACGCGCTCCGCCCCCACTCCCGAAAAATCACGCGTTTGTTGCGCTCAGCGCAACAACCACGCGACATTTCGGGTTGACGTGGGGTGAAGGGGCGTGTCGTCGGCTTCGGGCTGGTGGTGACCGCCTGACAGACTGACGCCATGACGACGCTCGAAACGCGACCTGACGCTGCCATCACCGATCCGGAGACCCATGAGGTCACCGAAGCGATCGATGCGCTGCTGGCCACCAACGACCCGGCCACCATGGACAACCGTGAATTCCGCAGCGCCCGCTACGACGCCGGGCTCGCCTGGGTGCACTTCCCGAAGGGGTACGGCGGCCTCGGTGTGCGGCCTGAGCTGAACAAGATCGTCGACACCCGCATGAAGGAGGCCGGCGCCAAGCCGACCGAGCCGGTGAGTTTCTTCATGCTGCTCGCCGGCCCGACCATCGTCACGCACGGCAGCCACGAGGCCAAGGAACGCTTCTTGCGCCCGATGTTCACCGGCGAAGAGATCTGGTGTCAGCTGTTCTCCGAGCCGGGCGCCGGTTCCGACTTCGCTGGACTCGCCTGCAAGGCCGAGCGCGACGGCGACGAATGGATCGTCAACGGCCAGAAGGTGTGGAACACGATGGCGCACCTCGCCGACTTCGGGATGCTCGTCACCCGCACCGATCCCGATGCGCCGAAGCACAAGGGCATGACCTACTTCGCACTCGACATGCACGCCGACGGAGTCGAGGTTCGCCCCTTGCGCCAGATCACGGGCGAGGCCGAGTTCAACGAGGTCTACATGACCGACGCCCGAGTTCCCGACGCCCATCGCATCGGCGACGTCGGTGAAGGGTGGCGAGCGAGCCTCACCACGCTGATGAACGAGCGCAACGCCATCGGCACCGGCAGCGGCGCCGGGAGTGGTTCGGTGGTCCGTCGTGGTGCTGCGGCCAACGATGCCATCGACATCTGGAAGGGCCTCGACCCGTCCGAGCAGAGCGGTGCCCGCAAGGACCGCATGATGCAGTTGTGGTGCCAGGCCGAGGTGAACCGGCTCACCAACCGTCGAGCCGGCGAGAATGCCAAGGCCGGCAACCCTGGCCCCGAGATGACCATCGCCAAGCTCGCCTTCTCCGAGCTGAACAAGCCGCTGTACGAGTTCTGCGTCGACCTGTTGGGCGCCGCCGCATTGATCGGCTACGACTACACGTTCCGTCGTCCCGGCGACCTCGACGCCACCGGCACGATGCACGGCACCCGCTATTCGTTCATGCGGGTGCGGGCAAATTCGATCGAGGGCGGCACGTCGGAGATCCTGCGCAACATCATCGGCGAACAGGTCCTCGGCCTCCCTGGCGAACCCCGCGTGGACAAGGTCGGCCCCTGGAAAGACGTGCCGCGTAACTGACATTCACAACGACATTTTCCGGTCG
>Ga0209491_10001803_pt1 | contig 40257 bp, 41 predicted proteins | sample BON02_FD_187213 | JGI IMG/M metagenome (GOLD analysis project Ga0209491, IMG submission 187213) | Freshwater microbial communities from Lake Bonney liftoff mats and glacier meltwater in Antarctica - BON-02 (SPAdes) (version 2) | ecosystem: Environmental > Aquatic > Freshwater > Ice > Glacier... | reverse complement strand
AGAGCCAGTGAACGTAAGCGCTGTGTGGCAACGTTGGCGAGTCGCTTGGGTCACGTAACGCACCCGAACGCACCAAAACTGGAGAGAGACAGGCGAGCGCTGATGCCCGAAACCTACCCTGAACTGGTGATTTGGCTGGAGCGGATGACGGGAATCGAACCCGCGTTCTCAGCTTGGGAAAGCGCTTCGAGGCGGAACGCATCGGGCCTGCGTGTGGGGTGTTTCGCCTGGTCAGGGCCGGTTCTCGAACGTGCGGTTGTTGTGCGTTGTTGCGCCGTATTGCACCGTGTTGTGCGTTCTTCTAGGCACGGATTAGGCACGCCGACGGGTGTGTTCACTCGGTCGTCAGCGAGGCGATGAAGTCGTTCGTCCACGCGACAGCGTCATCGACGTCAGGGAGTACGTCGAGGCCGTCGGCTGCTTCGGCGTAGATCGTCGGCCAGCTCGGATGCGAGACGACGACTGGTGGCCAGGTCTGCTCGTTCCGGGCTTTGAAGAGCTGGGTTGCGATCTTGGCGAGGGCCGACTTTTCGATTGGTTCCTCGTGTTCGAGGATCTGGAGATCGACGAGATCGTGCGCACGGTCGTTGTCGCCGGTTCGTGGGTGGACCGAGGTACAGGCATGGAGCTTCTGTGCGATGCGATCTGATGCTCGACGGTGAGCAGCCGGATCGGTTGTGGCTCGGGGAGTCCGATCGATTCGAACAGCGTCACGATGTCGTGCGCGATTCGGAGCTCGTGCTGCTTGGTGTTGCCGATCTCGTCGTGTCCCAGTTCGAACGGAACGGTGAGCCAGTGCCGCCCGAGGTACAGGAGCCGGATCTTGAACGGTTGCATCACGTACTGCTCAGGGACTCCCTCTGGCGCGGCGGGTGGGAGCTGTTCGAGCGTTCCGGTGAATCCGCCCCATCCGACGTCGAGACGTCGGGCGAGTTCGTCGAGGTAGCCATCGAGTGTGAGATCGGTGTGACGCGCCGCATCGAGATCGGTCGTGAAACGACTGGCGGCTTCACCGACGCGCACGCTCATCGCCGCTCCGCCCTTCATGACGCCTGACGGAAGCATCTGACCGACCACCGTGTTTGCGATGGTGCGTTGGACGCGGCGGATCGGGCGCGCTGACTGACGAGCGAGGTTGTCGAGTCGGGTAGTGAGCGAGCGCAGATTGGTCGGCGCGGTGTGCGGCTCGGTCATCGCCTTGATGCCATTGCGTCGAGAAGCGCTGTCAGTTGGTGACGTGGAACCAGTCCGCGACGGCCGGCCTCCTTGGTTGCTTCGACGAGTCGGTCGATCATGACGAAGGCGCGTGAGTCGAGGAGCGCTCGTCGAACCGTCGTCGACGGGATTCCTTCATACAAGGTCAGGTCGTCGGGTGCGACGTGCTCGCGAATCACCTCGATCGAGTCGGGGAGACTCCGACGGACTCGGTGTGGCGAACCGACGCGGATCCGGCGCGGGTTGAGGAGAGCGAGTCCGTGAAGTGCGAGGACTGCGTCATGGGTGAGGTGAGCGTCGGGTCCACTGCGCAGCACCGCCTCCATGAACGTGTCGAACTCGGTGATGGGAATGTCGGCGAATCGATACAGCCCGTAGGCCGAATGATCAAGCCCACCGCGCTGTGCGATCTTGCGGAGTTCGATCGCCGGCACCCCGAGCGCATCGGCGTCGGTCGGGGTGATGTAGCCGTATTGATCCAACGCCACGTCGCGCAGCACTCGACGGTGCGTATCTGCCAGGTTCTTCGTCGACATGTCAATACCGTACTGTAATCAGTACGGTATTGACACCGATCCTCGTTCGATGAGACGACTGGCAAACAACGTCGGCTGTCGGCGTCGAGCATTATGGAGCACCCGATTACCCTCCCTGCCGGCTATGGGCGCGTGGGAGCCCCGACTGTCGCTGCTGATATGCGCCCCTGATGAAACGGTCGGCGACACGATGTGAGGCGCGGCGTACGCGATCAACGTCCCGATGAACTCCTACAGCCGCTGTTGGTCGATCGATATCTTGCGTCTTTCTCCCGGTCGCTCACCCGGTCGGCGCGCGCTCAGCCGCAACGCGATCGATCGCGAGTAGGTCGCCTTGGGCGACGATGCCTGGCGAGTCGACCTCGCCGAAGAGACCGGCGCAGGGCAGTTGGCCCATGGTCTCGATGGACATCCGGTTCTCTCGGGCGATGGCCTGGAGGATCCTGTTGTCGCGTGGGATTCCCGGCTGCTCGACGGAGGTCATGATGCAGCGGGCCGTCCTGGTGACTCGGAAAAGCGCCACGTCGGACCCGAGCCGCACCGTCGATCCAGCCCAGTCGTCCTCCACGTATCCGACAGCCTGGCCAGAATCGATCACGACGTTCGGCCGCATGCGGACCGCCGTCACGTCGGCGGCGCCTGATGCTGCGGCGATGGCCGCCATCGTCGACGTCGTGATCAGATGCACCGCAGCCCCGTCCACGTACGAGCCGGCATCGGTGAACGCGGCCGCCGGGAACGGGAACCGGCCACGGAGCTGGACGTGGTCCAGTTCCGGGTACGCCACTTCGAAGTCGAGCGAGGTGTCGTCACCAACGGTGTCGACGTGTTCGAGTGTGACCCGCCGACGGGTGAGCTCACTGAGGGCGTCGTCGAGCGCTTCGTCGCCGGCCTGGAAGGTCGACCCATCGGGCAGTGCCACTGTGACGTCGCCGTCGCCGTCGGTCGTCGCCCGGCACGCGAGCAGAATTCCCCAACGGCCGGGCCGCTTCGCGCTTGCGATCAGCCCGGTCTCGTGGTCGCGAAGGGCGAACCGTCGATCGCCGGCCACGCCGTCAGCGTCGAGTTCGAGGTGATCGAGCTGCTCGCCACCCATCGACTTGACGGGGAATCGCCAGAGCTCCTTGATCTTGTACGTTTCCATCGGTCGCCCTCCAAGCGTTGGGTGGATATGGCCGACTCGATCGTCTCGCAGAAGTCCCGGCTGAAGATCCCCCGGCTGGGTGAGGGATCAGAAAATCCGGGATGGTTCCGTGACCGCTATTCACTTGGTGCTCGATCGGCGGGCCCACTCGGCGGCCAAACCGCTGCGCCCGGTGACCCCGGTCTTCGCGTAGACGTGCGACAGATGCGTCTTGACCGTGTGGACGCTCATCACCAGAAGTTTGGCGATCTCAGGGTTCGACAGGCCGCGCGCCGCAACCTTTGCCACCTCGGACTCGGTGGGCGTCAGGCTGCTCCATCCGATGAGCGGACGACTCCGTCGACCACGACTCCGCCGCGCGAGCTGGACAGCCGCGTCCGTGTCCTGGGCCCCACCTGCTGCTACGAGTCGTGCTGCCTCGTCCGGGCCGCAGCGATCAGCCAGTCGATCCTCCACGTCCATTCGGATGCCGAGCTCGCACGGCAACCGCGCGACGCTCGATCGCCGATGGATTCTGTCTGCAGCGCCGGCAAACCGCCCGGCGCGGTCGGATGCTTCTCGTTCACACTCGAACAGGGCGAGGTGGTCGAAGCAGGCTGCCAGTCCGAGCAGGTCGCTGTGGTCGCGCGCTCGACGGAGCGCTTCGTGGACACGGTCCACGCCGGAAGCGAACTCGTCGTTGCGGAGATCGACCAGAGCGAGCGCCAACTCTGCTCGGATCCGGCTGAACGGAAACCCGGGCTCGGTCGACAGGTCGAGCGCCGTGTGGAGGTGCTCGACGGCACCCTCGTCGTCATTGCGCAAACCAACGAGGCCGAGCAGCCAGTGCGCCGCAGCGGCGTCCCAAGCATTGTCGGTCGCCTCAGCCATGGTGATGGCCCGCTGTGCGTGCTCCGCCGTGTCGGGGCGGTCGAACCGATAATGGGCGAACGCCCGCCAACGCTGGACGGCGTTCGCAAAGGTCGGGAGCTCGTGTTGTCGTGTGAGCTGTTCCGCCTGGTCGAGGAACTGGTCGGTTCGGTCCTCGTCGCCCCACAGGGCCGTGATCGTCGCGGCGGTGGCGAGGGCCATCGACTCGAAGGCGATGTGGCCGGCTGATCGACAGTCATCGATCACATCGAGGACCTGCGAGTACGTCGAGTCGAGCTCCAGATCGACCACGACAGACCCGTAGGTCTGGAACAACCGGGCGGACAGTAGTTGATGGGATTGCAGCAGACCACTCCCCGCTGCCACCGACGCGAGGATCGTCCGGCCCTCGGGTATCGATCGAGCCTGGATCACGAGCGATCCCTGGCGCACGCGGGCGACAGCATGCAGCTCTGCATCATCTTGTTCTCGCGCAATTCGGAGTGCTCCGTCGATGTCGGACCACAGCGTGGCCCCATCGGTCAGCCCGGAGTAGTACCCGCTCCATGCGCGTTCGAGGTAGGCGTTCGCTCGTACGATCGGATCGTCAGCATCGCTCACCGCCCGCACCGAGAAGTCGTAGCTGTCGGCGATCCGCCCCGCCATCACCGCGACGATCGAGGCTGTTGCCGCCAACCTGGCGCCGGCGGCTCGGACGAGATCGGGGTGGGCGAGAATCGTGCGGCACTGCGCGAGCACCTCGCCGTACCGGCCTCGGATGTGGGCATGATCGTAGGTCTCCGCGATCAGAGCGGCGGCCTTCTCAGGCCGGCCCCGACGGAGCTGCCAGTCGATCGCAGCACGGATCTCCGGCAGCTCATAATCAAGCAACCGCAGCCGAGCCTCGTCGATGTCTCCCGCAGTCTGAACGCTCGCCCTCACCTCGACGACGTCGGCGATCGCCTCGGCGTGTCGGTCGCGGACCTCGGACGACTCGGCAGTTGCATCGAGCTCGTCGACCGCAAGCGTGCGGACGGCCATGGGCAGGCTGAACCGGTCGTCGGCGAGGCGACGCACGAGCGACGCCTCCACCAATTCGACGAAGGCACGAGACGCGCTCCGATCGTGCCGGTCGCCGGTGTCGGAGATCACGCGAACCGCAAGGTCGAACCGAAACGACTCGGCGAACGCCCCCAACCTGCGAAAGGCAACCTCGGTCAACGGATCGAGCCGATCAACGCTCCACCTCACGCTCGCATCCAGCGACCGGTGGCGGCGCGGCTCCCGTCTGGAGTCGACGACACCCATCCCGAGCGACTCCCGGAGGTCCCGGGCGATCTCCGAGAGCGGGACGGCACCGGCGGCAGCGGCGACGAGCTCGATCGCTAGCGGGACGCCCTCGCTGTTCCGAGCGATCGAAGCGAGGTCGAACACGTTCGATTCGTCGAGCGAGAAGTCCGAGATGACATCTCGCACGCGATCGATCAGCAGCGCGACCGAAGCGATGTCGCCGATGCGCGCCGACGGCAGGTCCCGACTCGGGACGTCGAGGGGCGACAGACGATGCGCCACCTCGCCACCCAGCCCCAACCGGACCCTGCTCGTCGCCAGTACCCGCATCTCCGGGCGAACCGATCCCAGCAACTCGATCCGGGCCACGATGTCGTCGAGTACGTGCTCGCAGTTGTCGATCACCATCAAGCACCGGCCGGCCGGAACCCGTTCCACGATCAACTCCTCGAACGACACGTCACGACCGACCGGGCGCAACGAGTCCTCGAACGACGATCTCACACCCGACGGACCAGTCGCCGCACCCAAGTCGATCCACCACACCAGCCAATCGGAGGCGGCGAGGGTGTCGGCAACCTCACGGGCGAGACGCGTCTTGCCCACACCGCCTTCGCCTACGATGGTGATCAGCGAGCGCGCATCGAGCAGTTTGCAGAGTTCACCCAGCTCCGCCGCACGCCCCACAAACGATGCGCCCCTCGCGTACACCACTACTTCCCAGCGTACGACGCGGCAGCCAGCGGTCGATACGCCGTTGCACCCGAGGGGTCACCGCGACCGAGAAGTGCACGGGTGGCCAAGCCCCACCCCGGTCGAACTCCGGGCACATCGCTCGTCGCCAGTGGGCTGACCAACCCGGTGATTGCTGGCCGCCAGTTTGCGAGCCGCAACATGCTCGCGAGCCGGGCCGCTGGCCGCGAAACCACGCGACGGGATCAAGATCACCCAATTCGGTGATCTTCTCAGCGCCCTGGCCAACGACCATGGACGGTAGTTGCAACGAAAGAGAGCAATGAGCAACGAACCCAACGACACAGTGGCATCACCGACCGAACCGGAGTCCCAACATGAAATCAACACAAGCCGAACTCGACACGATCATGGAATCTGAAGTCGCCACGCTCAAGGGCACCCAATGGGGAGAGATGGCCGTCAGTATCAACCGATTCGAACCCGGAGCGGATCTGTCACCACTGCTCGCTCAGGTCTCGACCGGTTCATGCCCCGTACCGCACTGGGGCTACCTGATCGAGGGTTCATGGACCGTCGGATACACCGATGGCTCCACCGAGACCATCAACGCCGGCGAGGCCTACTACATGCCGGCAGGCCATGACCGGGTCTTCACCGAGACCGGTTGCTTGATGGTCGAATTCAGTCCCGCTGCCGAGAATGCTGCGTTCATGGAGGAAGTGGCCCCGCTTCTCGCTGAGTAGGCGTACGTCGACGATCTCGAAACAGGCGCAGCACCGTGCGGAGCTCAGCGCACGCATAATATTCAGGCTGCTCGTCTGCCCTCCACGCACAGTTCGGCACGTCCTGCGCACGGGAACCGACCCATAACCTCGGTCCACTCGGCACCAATGGCAGCCGACACCTTGTCCCGCCAGAACATCAGCTTTTCCGCCTGAGAACACGCATCCACTTCGGAGGCGACAGCCTCAGGACCAGGGCATTCTCGCGACCTATGAAAGCCGGTCCGACGATTTCGCCGCAATTTCACAAGCGGGCTAGGCACGAACAAGGCACGAAGGTGAGCACCCGCAGTGACAAAACAGCCTCTGACCAGGTGTTATATGGAGCGGATGACGGGAATCGAACCCGCGTATTCAGCTTGGGAAGCGCTTCGGGGGCAATCGCATCGTGCCTGCGTATGGGGTGTTTCGCCTGGTCAGAGGCTGGTTTCGAGGGACCCGTTGTTGCGCGTTGTTGCGCGTTGTTGCGCCGTATCGCACCGTGTTGAGCGTCCTTGTAGGCACGAATTAGGCACGCCATTCCTGCGAGGTCCTCGCACGTTGATTGGGCGGTGGCTCAGCCAGGAAGCACGGTGGTCTGCGAATCCGACTGACGGTAGATCTCAGCACAACGGGTCGAGCAGAACCCGATCATCCGGCCGTCGAGTTGGCGCGGTTCGATCGCCTGCTCGACGGCGAGACGCATTCCGCAAACCGGATCGGTTGCTGCTTGCTCAGCGTGGTTGCATGGGTCGATCTGGAAGAGTTCGATCGGGTCGAGGAATCCCTTCAGTAGCTGCGAGCCGAGGGGAGTTGCTGTGAGCCCGAGCAGGCTTGCCGATAGAGCGATGACTCGCGGAGCTGCAATCGTGCCGGGCGCCGCCCTTGTTGCGGCGCGGGCGGCGAGGTTCACGCTCGCCCCGAAGACGTCGCCGGACTGGTTGATGACCGTTCCGTGGTCTGCGCCGCAGCGTGCGTCGAGGCCCGTCGCGTGTTCGTGGAGTCGCTCGATGATTGTGGCCGCGCATCGAATTCCGCTCGCTGGGGATGAGGTCGTGATCAGGACACCGTCCCCGAGCGTTTTCACGAGGCGTCCGTTCTCGTCGAGTGCGTCCCTGGTGATCTCGTAGAGGGTGGTGGCGGCGTCTGCTGCTGCCTCGTCTCCGTGGACTGAGGTGAGCGAGGTGAATTTGACGAGGTCGACGAACAGCACGGTGATCTCGATCGTGTCATCCTGTGATCCGAAGCCACGGGCAGTGTCTGAGGTGTGTGAGTGTCGCATCGTGAGGATCTGCCGCTGATGGTTGGCGGCTGTCAGGTTCGGAGGAGTCGGGCGATGGCTGCGGTGGCTTCGTGGATCTTGGCGTCGCCCTCTTCGTCGCTTCGCGCGGCGGCATCTTGGACGCAGTGCCTGATGTGTTCGTCGATGAGTCCGACGCCGACGCTCTGAAGTGCCTTGGTGACTGAGCCGATTTGGGTGAGCACGTCGATGCAGTATTTGTCGTCGTCGATCATGCGTTGCAGTCCGCGGACCTGGCCTTCGATTTTTTTGAGACGAGCGGCGTAGTCGTCTTTGGAGATCGAGTATCCGGCCATACGAGTTCGAGCCTATTTCTCGGCGTGCCGGGTGACGTTGTCGAGTTGGTGTCGGCTGCGGTCGGTAGCCATGGAGTGCTCCTTGGTGTCAGGTTGCGAGTGCCGGAAGGTGGCGAGTTGGGTTCGGAAGTCGGTGACTCTGAGCAGTTGTGCGTCGATCTCTGATTGCTTCGCTGCGAGGAATCGGAGATCGTCGTCGCTGACCTGTCTCTGTGAGTCGCGAATCGTGAGGAGTCGCGTGACGTCGTCGAGGGCGAGTCCTGCTGCCTGAAAGGCGCGGATGAGCCGAACACGATCGCAGTCGCAGTCGTCGTAGTTCCGGTAGTCGTTGGGCTCGCGTCCGGGGTCGGGGAGGAGCCCGATCGATTCGTAGAAGCGGAGGGTGCCCGGTGTCTCGTCGACCATGCTGGCGAACTCGCTGATGTGCATCTCGTCCTCGCTTGCTGGAGTCCTGACCGGCACTCTGATGGCTTCAGTGGTGTGCGTGGGTGGGTGGCCCGCTGCTGTAGGCCGTTGGGTCGGCGGTGAATGCGTCGTGGCAGCTGGCGGAGCAGAAGTGATAGGTGGTGCCGTCGTGCTCAGCGGTTGCTGCGGCGTCGGCTGCGTCGATGGTCATTCCGCAGACGGGGTCGGCCACCTGTTCGTGTTCCAGTGCCAGCGTTTCGTCCTGGCCGACTTCGACGGTGGGTTCGGTGGCTTCGCCGAGTTTGGTGGTGTCGATCGGGCGGGGGTGCCAGCGACGGAGTCGGCTGGCATTGGCGACGACGGACAGGCTCGAGGCTGCCATTGCGCCGGCGGCGATCATCGGGCTGAGTTGGATGCCGATGAAGGGGTAGAGCACGCCTGCGGCGATGGGGATGCCGATGCCGTTGTAGACGAATGCGAGGAACAGGTTCTGGCGGATGTTGCGCATCGTTGATCGGCTGAGGGTGATCGCGGTGACGACACCGTCGAGCGCACCTGAGATGAGGGTGATGTCGGATGCTTCGATCGCGACATCGGTGCCGGTGCCGATCGCGAAGCCGACATCGGCTTGGGCGAGCGCGGGAGCGTCGTTGATGCCGTCGCCGACCATCGCGACGACGCCGCCCTCGTCTTGCAGACGTCGCACTTCGAGGGCCTTGTGTTCGGGGAGCACTTCGGCGACGACTCGTTCGACGCCGACTTGGCGGGCGATCGCGGCAGCGGTGCGGGCGTTGTCGCCGGTGATCATCGCCACATGGATACCGAGCTCGCGCAGTGATGCGATCGCGGCGGCCGATTCATCCTTCACGGTGTCGGCGACGGCGATCACACCGCCGGGCTGGCCGTCGAGGGCGACGAGCATCGGTGTGCGGCCAGCCTCGGCCAGGCTGTCCATCTGAGCGGATAGATCGGTGGTGTCGATGGAGGCGTCGTCGAGGAGTCGGCGGTTGCCGATGAGGACTTCTCGGCCGTCGACGATCGCCCGAATACCCTTGCCGGTGATCGAGTCGAACTGGCTCGGTTCAGTGAGGGCGAGGCCTCGATCGCGGGCCCCGGTGACGATTGCGCGAGCGAGTGGATGTTCGGACGACTGTTCGGCGGACGCGACCAGCCGGAGCAGGTCGTCCTCGTCGACGTGGGCCGACGTGACGACGTCGGTGAGTGCCGGTTCACCGCGGGTGATCGTGCCGGTCTTGTCCAACACGATCGTCGTGATCTTGTGCGCCGTCTCCAGCGATTCTGCTGAGCGGATCAAGATGCCCTGTTCGGCACCTTTGCCGGTCGACACCATGATCGACAGCGGGGTTGCCAGGCCGAGCGCGCACGGGCAGGCGATGATCAGCACTGCAACCGCAGCGACGAGGGCGAGAGTGAACGCCGGGGCGGGGCCGACGACGAACCAGGTCACGAACGTGGTGATCGCGATGAACATCACCGCGGGTACGAAGTAGGACGACACCATGTCGGCCAGGCGTTGGATCGGGGCTTTGGAGCCTTGGGCTTGCTCGACCAGTTTGATGATCTGGGAGAGCATCGTGTCGGCGCCAACGTTGGTGGCCTCGAAACGAAAGGCACCGGTCTGGTTGATCGTGGCGCCGATCACCGTGTCGCCGGTCTCCTTGGACGTCGGGATCGATTCGCCGGTGACCATCGACTCGTCGAGCGTGGAGCGGCCGTCGACGATGACTCCGTCGACGGGGACCTTTTCACCAGGGCGCACGAGGACCACGTCGCCGGCGACGACGTCTTCGATGGGGACTTCGACCTCGACGCCGTCGCGGATCAATGTGGCGGTGCGAGCTTGGAGGCCGATCAGTTTGCGGATCGCTTCGCCGGTGCCAGCTTTGGCTTTCACTTCGAGAAGGCGGCCGAGCAGGATCAGCGTGATGATGACGCCGACTGCTTCGTAGTACACCTCGCGCACGTCTGCGGGAACAGCTGACGGGACGATCGTGACGAGCAGGCTGTAGCCGAACGCGGCGATCGTGCCGATCGTGATCAGGCTGTTCATGTCGGCGGTGCGGTGTCGCAGCGTGAGCCAGCCGGTGCGGTGGATCGGCCAGCCGCTGTAGAACATCACCGGGGAGATCAGCGCCAGCTGGAACCACCGGTTGAGAAGGAACTCGGGCATCCAGGTGGCGCCGAAGAGGTCGACGGCCATCACGGCGAACACGATCGGTGCAGCGAGTACGGCTCCGAGGAGCACGCGCCGTGAGAGGTCAGCGATCTCTGCTTGGCGTTCGGCGGCCTCGTGATCGTCACCGGCCGCGCTGCCGGGCGCGAGGCGGGGTACCAGCGTGTAGCCGGACTCGGCGACCGCAGCCTGCAACTCGTCCGGCGTGACTTGGGCCGGATGGTATGCGACGGTGGCCCGTTCGGTTCCGAAGCTCACGTCGACGCGGTCGACGCCTTGGATTGCTCCGAGCACCGATTCGATGTTGACGACACACGATGCGCACGACATGCCGCTGACTCGGAACTCGACCTGCTCGGTCGCCATGACGTGAGTCGTCGTCGGCCCAACACCGACAGCACGAGCAACATCAGGCTGGGAACTCGGCGCGCTTTCGTCGGTGACTGAATCCGCTGGCTCGACGACGAGCTTGCCGTGAATCATGTTCATTCCGCACGCAAAGTCGAACTCGCCGACCTTGTCCGGAGTGAACTCCAGCGTCGCCGTCCCGAATGCGGGAAGCGTCTTGGAGGCCCCGAAATCGGCGAACACCACCAGCGAGGTGCAGTCGCCGGATTCTTGGCGATCGAAGTTGAGCCGCAGCGGAACTCCCTGCTGAACGCGGATCAAGTCAGGGGAGTAACCACCCTTGACCGTGATGTCCACCTCCTGGACACCTCCGACCACGCTGGCCTCGCGGGCCTGTTTGGGCCCGAAGAAGAACCACCACAGGAACCCGGCCAGCAGGACTCCTGCCCCGATCACGACCACATCGACAACATCCATTGGCTTTCCTCCAAACAGGGGACTGTTGCTCAACGTACGGCTCGACCAGGACGCGACCTAGGGCCATTGGTCCCTACCCCCTTCGGGTATCCGATGTGATCCTTGTACCCAGGAGACCAGCCACCCCATGGCTCCGGAAGTGAGCGATCGAGATGTCCATCGACACAGCAACCCGAACCGGTTCCGTACTCGCCGCATCAGGGATCTGGAAGGCATACCGGCGCGGTGTCTGGCCGCGTCGCCGGACGTTGCAGGTGCTGAAAGGCGCCGACCTCTCGATGGCGCCGGGTGAGATCGTGGGTCTCGTCGGGGAGAACGGGTCCGGCAAGAGCACCCTGATGAAGGTGCTCGTCGGAGACCTGGCAGCTGACTCTGGCGTGCTCGAGCGAACCGAGAGTTTTGGCTACTGCCCGCAGGTGCCGGTGCTGTACGAACGACTGACATGTGACGAGCACCTCGACCTGTTCGGAGCTGCCTACGGTCTCGATGCCGCAGACCTCGCCCGCTCCCGTGCAGCGCTGTATGAGGACTTGGGCTTTGCCCGCTTCGCGGAGATGCGTGTGGAGGAACTGTCGGGTGGCACCCGCTCGAAACTGAATCTGGCGCTCGCGATGTTGCACGATCCAGCGTTGTTGTGTCTCGACGAGCCCTACGCTGGTTTCGACTGGGACACCTACCAGAAGTTCTGGGAACTCACCGCGGCGCGCCGCGCCGACGGTGCGAGTTTGCTGATCATCAGCCACTTCATTGCTGACGAAGAACGGTTCGACCGGATCTATGACCTGATCGATGGGGGAACGGTGCTGCGATGACACTCGCGCTCAGCGTCCGGTGGTTGGTCGAGTACGCCAGACGACCCCTCAACCTGGTGCTGCTGGTCGCAATCCCGGTCATCTTCGTCACGCTGTCCGCCGGGGCGCTGACCGACTTCGCCGACATCCTCGGTGGAGCCACCGACCTGGGTGAAGTCGAGGCAGCAACTGCGGGATGGGCGGCCGCGGTGCTGGCCGGCGTCGCCGGGTTCTTCCATGTCTCGACGTCGCGTGACGCCGACCGCCGACTCGCCGGCGCCGGGGTCGGGGCCGCACGTGTTGTCGCGTCGAGGTTGGCCTCGACGCTCGTGCTCGCGGGACTCGCGGCGATCGGTGCGCTCATCGCCCTGCGGCTACGAACGACGGGCTTGGCATTCACACCCCGCGTCGTCGGCGCCACGCTCCTGTTCGCGGTGATCTATGCCGGGATCGGCGTCACGGTCGGAGCGTTGGTCCGGTCGGAGATGAACGGATCGCTGATCGTCGTGTTCGCGTGGATCTTCGACGTGTTCTTCGGACCGGCAATGGGCAACCGGGCACCGGTCATCCGTGTGTTCCCACTGCACTTCCCGACCCTCGTCGTGACCGACGTGGCATCAGGCCACTCGGGCCGGCTCGGCGACCTCGGCATAGCTGTTGCCTGGGCCCTGGCCGCAACGACACTGGCGGCAATATGGCTGACACTCACCACCCGCACGCAGCGCAACACCACACGCCGATCGACACCCAGCATCCGACGGATGGCAGCGGCGCGGACCGCGGCGTCGCGACAACTGCGACGCATGCCTGCGATGTGGGTGCTGATCGTCGGGCTGCCCGTGGCATTCATCAGCGCGTCGATCGCTATCACCCCGCACGACCCGACGCCGGTTGAACTGGTCGAAGGAGGCCGCAGGGGTTTGCAGATCTTGTCGATGGCCGATGTTCACGGTGCGGTGATGGTGCCGATCACGATTGGTTTCCTCGCGTCACTCGCAGGGCTGTTCGTCATCGTCGACTCGGCTGAGGGCGACCGTCGTCTCTCACTCACGCGCTACCGCCCGGCGGAGATCCTGACCGTGCGCATGGCGGTGATCGCCGTTGCGTCACTCCTCGCTACCGCCGTTGCGGTGGCGGTGACCGCGGTCAGCTTCACCGCTGTCAGTTGGCCGATCTTCATCGCCGCGAACGTGCTCGTCGCGCTCACATACGCCACCATCGGGGTGATCGTCGGCCCACTGTTTGGTCGCCTCGGCGGCCTCTACGTCCTGTTGCTGTTGCCGTTCATCGACATCGGATTGGCCCAAAACGCCATGTTCGACGCCGCCCCTCCAAACTGGGGCCGCTACCTTCCGGCGCACGGAGCTGTGCGGGTGATGATGGACGGCGCGTTCACCCCGGGCTTCGACGAGACCGGCGCGCTCCTGCTCGCATTGGCCTGGTTGGCCGCACTCACCGCAGCTGCCGCAGCCGTTTTCCGTCGAGTCACAATCGCGTAGATCAGGTCTCCGGGTCGAGGTGATCGCGGCAGAGCGCCGGATGGGTCAACGGGAGATGGTGATCGGCGCCAGGAACCAGCGTCACTGTCGTGTTGGCGTTCGCCGATGTCAGCGTGCTCGCGAAGTCGGAATCGCCGACCTTGTCATTGGTTCCCCACACCAGTTCAACGGACACTCCGCTGTCGTCGAGTCGATTGAGTTGGCCCTGCCAGTCTGCTTCGATCACGAAGTGACGCATCGCGTCGCGGTACGCCGGCCAGGTGTGCAGCGCGACCGACCGCGCAATGTGGACGGGAAGTGTCGGTTCGGACGCCGCGGTGAGCCAGCCCGCAGCGGTGCGGTGGCGGCAACTGACAGCACAGACCTGTTCGGCCCATCCGGTGTCGAGCACGAACAGCCGCGCCATCGCGCTCCCGGAAATCCTTGCGAGCGCCGCATCGGGTGACGGATAGACGGGTGCTCCCCAGCAGACGACCTGGTCGACGCGATGTTCGTGGCGCGCCGCCCACCGCAGCGCAAGCGCTGAGCTCATCGAATGGGCGCCGATCGTCCACCGTCGCTCGAACAACCCGGTCCTGTCCGCGAGTTGATCGAGGGCATCGAGATGATCGTCGATCGAGAACGCCGAACGGCTCACGTCCATCGAGCGCCCGAATCCGAGCAGGTCCGGCACAACGAGACGGTGCGTCGCTGCCAGCTCGTCGTACGCGGCGCCAAATACGTCACCGCTCGACACCAAACCGTGCAACAGCACCACGGCCCGATCACCATCGCCACCAACGCGGGCGAACAGCGGACCCCTCGTGTCCGGCGGAAGCGACGGTCGGGTCCACGTGCGAACTGCCGGGGACAGGGAGTGGCGAGCCATCCAGAAAGCCGGAACGGCTGCCACCGTTGCGGCTGCGAGTGCACTTCTGATGGATGACTTCATCGGGTACAGCCTGACGTGGAGAAAGGGGGTAGGGGTAGTGACCTTCGGCCCTGCCCGCGGCGCCGACCGGGGCGCACGATGAAGTGAGAGGACCGTCAACGATGTCGGTTCGCCTGAAACGCAGTCCGAGGAGGACAAAGTGCTCGCCAACGAAATTCTCTCCCAGAACGACGGCTGGGGCCACATGGACGGTTGGGGCGGCGGCTGGATGTGGTTGTGGGGTGTCGCCATGATGACGTTGTTCGTGGTCTTCATCGTGTGGCTCGTCCGTGCCGCGGGAACGGACTCCACCGAAGTACCCGGCCCGGTTCGCAGCGATCCGGACGATCGGGCTCGCGAGATCCTCGGTGAGCGCTTTGCGAAGGGCGAACTGTCGCCCGAGGAATACCGGGAACGAGTCAGTGAGCTGCAATGACCCCGACAGCTCGAGACGCCGTGACTTTGGGACATTGTCCGCTGTACCGCAAACTCGGCCACGTGCCGACATCACTGCGGAGGCAGGCATGACCACCCGACCGCAATCTGGCGGACACGATCACGCCGCGCACCCCGCACCGGCAGAGCCCTCACAGCACCAGAGCCACGCCAGCCGTGGCACGCACGGCTGGATGATGATCCTGTGTGGAATTCCGATGCTTGCGATCGCTGCGGTCTTGCTGGCTGGGGGGGTCGTCAGCGCCGGGCTTGTGGTCTTCGTGGTCGCGTGTACCGCGATGATGGCGTTCATGATGCGCGGGATGTCCCATGGCGGCTCCAGCGGCTTCTGACACGGCGCGCAATCGGATCGAACACGGCCGGCCCCGACGTCGAGACCGGCCCACCGCTGTCATGACTCGACGATGCGTTCTCTGAGCGAACGATTGCAACTTGGCGACGAAGCCTGGACTCGCCGGCAACGGTGGCGTCGCGAGCGACAGATCGTCGGGGCGCTGGCACGGCACGGCCTCGGGGTCCGTCTGGACGAGACGCCGATGATGGCTCTTGGCGCCGCCGGCCCTAGCTGAGGTTCCGAACGATCTCACGGATCCCGGCGTCGTCGAACTCCGCGGTGAGATTGCCGTCGGGGTCGTGGCCGATGTCGAGCGACGGGCAGAAGAATTCGCGGCCTTCGATCCAGAAGTCCGGTGACCCGCGGACGCCGCGACGCTTGCCCTCGGCGTAGTCGGCCTGCACGCCGTCGCTCGCCTCCATCGGTGGCATCGGGAGCGCGAACTCGTTCGCAACTTCGGCGAGGACCTGTTGATCGGAGATGTCTTGACCTTCTTCGAACAGCAGCCTGCGGAGGAGGAGGCTGACGGCGAATCCGGTCGCCGGGTCGCGCTGGTACGCAGCATCGACAAGGTTCAGAGCGGAGAGCGTTGTGTGGGGCCACCGGTCACGGCGAAAGCCGCGGAAGTCGTCGACGTCGAGCTGCGCTTCGAGGGCCGCCACCTTGAGCGCGACTCCGTCAACGTCGAGGGATGATCCATTCACCCATTCAAGGGGCCACGCTCGGACTCGAATATCGACAGCCTGGTTCAGCGTCTCGACCTCCGCCGCGATCACCTTCAGTCCGACATGAGTGAATGGGCAGTTGATGTCGGCGAAGACCTCGATGGTGGCAGTCATCGGTCGAGTCTTGCCGAGGATCGTACGGCGCTCGGCGAATCCGACGTTCGCTCGCTCACGCTCACGCCATGTCCATCTGGCCGTCGGGGTCGGTGTGGGATCGCATGAACAGCAGTTCGGCGCCGACGATGATGGCGATGGCGGCTGCCGAGACGTAGAGGATGAGTGCGTCGGCGGAGGCCTTGACCCAGAGGAATGCAATCAGGACGATGATGTCGAGCACGATCGCCGTGATGACGATTCCGGGTTTGACGTCGATGCGTGAGCGGAGGTGGCGAAGAATGCCCCAGTGGATCGCGATGTCCATGAGGAGGTAGAAGATCGCGCCGAGCGCGGCGATTCGGCGAAGATCGAAGAGCACCGTGAGCACCATTGCGAACGCGACGGTGTACACCATCGTGTGGACCCGGATCGGGCCGGGCATGCCGAGGTGCCGGTGCGGGACTTCCTTCATGGTGGTCAGCATGGCCAGCATGCGTGATGCGGCGAAGACGCTGGCGATCACACCGGAAGCGGTGGCGATGACGGCGATGACGACCGTGAACCACAGGCCTGCTTGTCCGAATGCGGGCTCGGCGGCGCGGGCGAGTGCGAAGTTCTCGGCGTCGATGATCTCGGTGAGCGTGAGGTTGCCAGCGACGGCGATGGCCAGGACGAGGTAGATGACGGAGCAGATCGCGATGGAGATCACGATCGCTCTGCCGGTGTTGCGGTGCGGGTCGACGATTTCGCCGCCACTGTTGGTGATGGTCGTGAAACCCTTGTAGGCGAGGATCGACAGGGCAACGGCAGCAAGGAACCCGTCGATCGAAGGAGCAGCGCCGCCGGTGGACGAGCCGTTACTGAAGTTGACTGAGTTGGCGTACACGAGGCCGATGATGGCGAGGACGGCGAGCCCTCCGACCTTGAGGATTGCCATGATCCCGGCGGTTGCCTGAACGTAGGTGTTGCCGGCGAGATTGATGGCGAAGGCGACGACGAGGAGCGCAACGCCGAGTGCGGGTGTCCAGAACGACGGGGATCCGAGGTCCACGATCTGGAGGACGTAGGCGCCGAACGTTCGAGCGACGAGGCTCTCGTTGATGACCATCGAGACGTACATGAACAATGCAAACACGCCGGTTGTGGTTCCGAGGCCGTATTCCTCTTTGAGGAACATCGCCACTCCGCCCGATGATGGGAACGCGTTGGAGAGCTTGACGTAGGAGTAGGAACTGAAGCCGGCAACGACGGCCGCGACGAGGAACGCGACCGGGAACAGGTCACCTGCCAAAGCCGCAGCTTGGCCGGTGAGCGCGAAGATGCCCGCGCCGATCATCACCCCCGTGCCGAGCGATACCGCTCCTGGCAGCGAGAGGCTGCCCGCGACTTCGTCGTGCCCGGAATGGGCCGGCATCGTCATCTTCTGGTCGTCGGGTTGGGGATCCATTGAAATGGTTGCTCCGTTCAGGATGCTGCTGTTGTCTCGAGCGCTGCTGGCTCGGCGGTGTCGTCGAGCGCTGTGCGCTCGGTGCCCGTCGCGCGGGTGACGAGTGTGATTCCGATCAATGCCAGCGAGGCACCGACCGCAATTGAAATGGTGAGGACTTCGCCGTAGAACGCGATACCGATCGTGAGTCCGAAGATGGGGACGAGAAAGCTGAACGCGTTGGCACGGGTGAGGGGCAGCGTTTCGAGCGCTGAGAGCCACAGCCAGTAGGCGACGGCGGTGCCGGGGAGGGCGAGGCCGAGCAGGATGAGGACGAACGTCGGGGACCAGGTGACGTCGCTGGGGGTCTCGGTGAGCGCGGCGATGAGGCTCAGGGGAATCGTGCCGATCAGGAGTTGGGTGCCGGCTGCCATGAGCGGGTCGACGGTGCCGGCGAGGTATTTGAATGCGACGTTGCTGATCGTGATGCCGGCGGCGGCGAGCAGCACGAAGCCGATGCCGAGCAGATAGTGGTCGTTGCTCTGCTGGGCGCTGAAACCGGGTGCCGCGATGACCGCGATACCACCGAGGCCCACCGCGAGGCCGACGATGCCGGCTGTGCCGAAACGTTCATTGAGTACGAGGTAGGCGAGAGCGGCTGCCAGAAGCGGCTGGGTGTTCGCGATGACGGTCGCCATTCCGGGAGCGATGTACTCGGCAGCGTGGAACATCCCCAGGAAGCCGAGTGTCGTCGCCCCCACGCCCGCAACGATCAAGAGCAGCCAGGTGGTCCGCCCGGCGGGAACGGGTCGACCGAGTGTCTTGGCCACACCGACGAGAGCGACACCTGCGATCAAGGCTCGCATGGCAGCGAACGTGATGTGGGGTGCAAGGTCCAGTCCGACTGTGATCAGCGGAAAGCACGCCGACCACAGTGCCATGACCGCGATGACCTTGATCGTCACCATGGGCGGGCGGCTGATACTGACGGTCTCACGACGGATCATCCCGCCTCGCCGCCGGTCACTGTGGGCGGCGGATCTCGGATCATGGCCCGCCGGGCCTTCATGCAGTGAGGACCACTTTGAGGGCGCCGGTTTCGGCAGCGTTTTGGAAGACGTCGTAGGCGTGTTCGATATCGGCGAGTTCGAAGTGGTGGGTGACGAGTTGGGCGGCGTCGAGGTCGCCGTTGGTGATGAGGCGCATCAGGGTCGGTGTCGAGTAGGCGTCGACGAGTCCGGTGGTGATGGTGACGTTGCGGGACCAGAGGTCTTCGAGGTGCAACGTCGCTGGTTTGCCGTGGACGCCGATGTTGGCGACGTGTCCGCCGGGGCGGATCAGCGTGGCGGCGAGTTCGAACGTGGCAGGGATGCCGACGGCTTCGATCGCGACGTCGGCTCCGAGTCCGTCGGTGAGTTCCCGGATGATCTCGAGTGGATCCTCTCGACCGTTGTTGACCGTGATGTCGGCGCCACACGTCTTGGCGGCTTCGAGTCGGCTGTCGGTGAGGTCGATCGCGATCACCGTTGCCGGGCTGTAGAGCTGTGATCCGATGATCGCCGACAACCCGATCGGACCGGCGCCGACGACGGCCACGACGTCGCCTGGTTGCACACGTCCGTTGAGCACTCCGACTTCGAAGCCGGTCGGCAAGATGTCGGCCAACATCAGCACGTCCTCGTCGGCAGCGCCGTCGGGAATCGGATAGGTGGACAGGTCGGCGAACGGAACGCGGACGAGTTCGGCCTGGGTCCCGTCGATCGTGTTGCCGAGAATCCAGCCGCCACCGCCGATGCATTGTCCGGCGTGGCCGTCTCGGCAGTAGCGGCAGGTGCCGCATGACGAGATGCACGACACCAGGACCCGGTCACCGACAGCCACGCGGCGACAGGCGTCGCCGATGTGGGTGACGGTGCCGATGGCTTCATGGCCGAGCACTCGTCCGTCGGTGACGGCGGGAACATCGCCTTTGAGGATGTGGAGATCGGTGCCACAGATCGTGGTTGCTTCGACGCGGACGATCGCGTCGGTGTCGTCGAGGATCACCGGATCGGGTGTCTCCTCCCAGGCCTTGTCGCCGGGACCGTGGTAGACGAGGGCCTTCATGACAGCACCATCTTGTCGTTGGTCGTCCGGCGGCGATGGATCAGGCCGAGCCCGACGAGCACTGTCATGAGTGCCGTGGCGACGTAGGCGGCGATTGCAGCGATGCCGGCGATCATGCCGACCGTCGACCATGCGTACGCCGACAGTAGGAGACCGCGCAACGTCTCGCCCTTGAACAGCGAGTTGCGTTGACCGCTGACCCCGTCTGCAGTCGCTTGCAGCTCGTCGATTTCAGCCTGCGGGCTTCTGGCGTCGACCGCGGCGGTCACTGCGTCCTTCGCCGCCGTCTCGGGGGCGCCGAGATCCGCGTAGGTTGCGCCGTCGGCGATTCCCTGGAGATGGCCGTCGATGAAGCTCGCATAGGCCTCCGCCTCCTTGCCGGTGTCGAGAGGCTGATCGGCGTACTTCACGAGGTCGTCGCGCCCCTGTCCGGTGAGTTCCTCAGCGGACGGGAAGGTGATGTTCTGCGACGAGAGTTCCTCGCCGACGTAATCGTCGGCGAACTGGTTGCCCCACGTGAGCAGCCCGGCTGTGACGGCGAGGACGGCGATCGCGAGGATGCCGGCGCTGATCAGTACACCGTCGATGGTTCGTCGGTTCACAGCAACGACAACGGGTGGGGGCACACCCGGCTCGGTATCGAGCTTCTCGATCGTTCGGTTGGGCATCGAAATGGTGGTCATGGTCAGGTTTCCTTTGGTCGAAGGCCTTCGGTCCACGAGCGGTTGCTCGAGTTCGAATGCTCTGACGTCCAAAGTACGAAGCTGGGCCGTCCCGCCACAGAGGACAAAGTCCCCGGCTCAGCGGTGGCACGTCGGGTGGAGATGCAGCCAACGTCGATCTGACCGCCGGTCTCTCACTGGCGTTACCGGCGATGAATGAGATCCCCGGAATCAGTGACGCTCAGGGGAGAAACTGCGATGTGATCAGGCGGCCGAGGGCGAGTTCGGCGAGTATGCCGACTGCGATGACGCCGATGGTCGCGACCCCGGCCGAGATTGCGGCCCATCGCCCGAGGACGGCGACGTGCCCGGTCGTCGTCTCGAAGTACATCGGCGCGATGACGCGGAGGTAGTAGAAGAGCGAGATGACGGTGTTGGCGACGGCCAGGAGGGCGAGCCACGCGTATCCGCCGTCGATCGCGGCGGTGAATATGGTGAGCTTGCCGACGAATCCGCCGAGCGGTGGGATTCCGACGAGCGACAGCAACGACACAGCGAGCGCTGCAGCCAACCACGGATGGCTCGTCCCGAGGCCGCGGTAATCGTCGAGGTCGGTGCGACCTCGCAGTTCGGTGATGATCGAGAACGCCGCAGTGTTTGCGACGGCGTACCCGACGAGGAAGAAGATGAGCGCAGGAGCGGCGTCGTCGACACGCCCGACAACGACGATGGCGATGAGCGCGTAGCCGGCTTGGGACACCGATGACCATCCGAGCAGTCGCCGGAGATCGGTCTGCCAGAGCGCGGCGAGGTTGCCGAGCGTCATCGTGGCGACCGCGAGGGCGGCGACGAAGGGACGCCACGCAACGACGTCGTCCGGCAACACCTGCATGATTCGTGCGAGCGCGACGAGCGCGCCGATCTTGGGAACGACCGTGAGCAGCGCGGCCGATGGCGCCGGTGCGGCTTGTGCGACGTCGGGAACCCAGGCGTGTGACGGGAAGGCCCCGATCTCGAATGCCAGTCCGACGCCGATGCACGCGACGACGGCAATCAGTGCGATGGGGTCCGCGCCAAACGCAAGTGCGGTGGCGATGTTGGCGAGGTTCGTGGTACCGGTCATGCCGTACAGCACGGCGACGCCGATCATCAGGACGGCGTTCGTCAATGCGCCGATCAGGAAGTACTTCATGCCGGCCTCGACCGACGCCGGTGACGACCGGTGGTAGGCAGCAAGGGTGTAGCCGGTGACCGAGACGAGCAGCATCCCGACGACGATCACCATCGTGTCGGCCGCTCCCGCGAGCAGCATGGCACCGGCGGCGCACAGCAGGACCACGCTCGGGTATTCGCCGCGTCGGGGGTCGGTGCGGAACCATTCGACGGAGAGGGCGAGCGTGAGGAGCGTGACCGCTGCGATCAGCAGTTCGGCTCCGTGCGTGATCCCGTCGAGCGCCCAGGCCCCCTCGAACGACAGCTGCTCATCGGCAGTGCTCGCGAGAGCGATCGACAGTCCGGCCGAGACGAGTACGGCAACCGCCGCGACCAGCGTGGTGAGGCGCTGGTGTGCCCGCCCGACGAATGCCGCGGTCAGCAATGCCACGACCGCCCCGATGACCAGCGCGATCTCCGGGGTCAGGTGGACCACGTTCATCTGCATGTCCACGCGCGGTCAGCCTCCACCCGAGAATGCCGCCACGATGCGGTCGCTCGCCGGCGTGATGAGGTCCAGCAGCCATGTCGGGTAGATGCCGATCGCCACGACGAGGATCAACAGCACGGCGAGTGACACGACCTCGCGGCGGTCGAGATCACGGAACGACGCCAGCCGGTCCGGGGTCGCACCGAAGAACATCTGCTGCATCATCTGCAAGAACAGCGCCGCGGTGACGAGTACCCCGATCAGCGCAACGAACGCGAGAGCGGGGTACACGGAGAACGTGCCGATGAAGATCTGCACCTCGGCGACGAACCCGATCAGACCGGGCAGGCCGAGGCTTGCGAACGAGGCGAGCATCATTGCGCCGGACAACACCGGAGCCTTGCCGGCGAGGCCGCCGTAGTGGTCGATGTCGTAGTTCTCGGTACGCGACCAGAACGATCCGGCCATCAGGAACAGCGCGCCGGTGATCAACCCGTGAGCGATCATCTCGACGGTCGCACCGGTCAGCGCCAATGAGCGGCCGGCCTCCTCGCCGGATGCCAACCCGCCGGCGACGGCGATGCCGAGGACCGTGTAGCCCATGTGGTTGATCGATGTGTACGCGATTCGTCGTTTGAGGTCGGATTGGCCGAGAGCGACCAGGGCTCCGTAGACGATGCTGACCACGGCCAGGATGGCGATGATCAGCGAGGCGCTGCGGAACGTGTCACGCATCATCGACAGCGGGATGCGGATCATGCCGAACGTGCCCATCTTTAGCAGGACGCCCGCGAGGATCGCCGACACCGGGCCCGGCGAGTTGACGTGGGCGGGTGGCAGCCAGGTGTGGACGGGGAACAGCGGCGTCTTGATGACCAGGCCCACGAAGATCGCAAGGAACGCGAGGCCGGCGGTGAATCCCTGCCCGGCGAGGGGTTGCTCGGCGATCAGCACTCGCATGTCGAACGTGAACGGGTCGGTCTCGAGGTACAGGGCGAGGAACCCGAGCAGCATCACGAGCGACCCGGCGAGCGTGTACAGGAAGAACTTGAGTGCGGCGAGCTTCGCGTCGTCGTGCCCCCAACGGCCGATCAGGAAGTACATACCGACCAGGCTGAGATCGAAGAACACGTAGAACACGAGCAGGTCGAGCGTGAGGAAGACGCCGAGTGACACCGCTTCGAGGAACAGGAACCACGCCCGGTACTGCGCGTGACGGCCCTGCATGTCGAAGGGGTAGGCGATCGCGACGACGAACAGCAGCGCCGCCAACAGCGCAAGGGCGAGCGAGATGCCGTCGATGCCGACCCGCCACGCAACACCGATCGATGGGATCCAGTCGACCTCCTCGACGAGTTGGAACATCTCGTCGCTGCCGCGTTCGAACCGGATCCAGGCTCCCACGAGCAGGGCGAGCGGTACGGCAGCCGCACCGACCGACACCCACCGTGTGACCTCTTCGCGAGCATTCGTGAGGAACAACAGACCGACCGCAGCGAGCAGTGGGACGACGATGGCGGCAGTGAGCACGGGAATCAACTCCAGATGGCAAGGACGAGGACGAGTGCCGCTGACGCTGCGGCGATGAGGGCGTAGTACTGATGGGCTTGTCCGCTCTGGACACGGCGGCTCTGTCGGCCGAGCTCGCCGGTCAGGCGGCCCGACCCGTCGACGGCGCGGTCGACCCCGTACTCGGCCGTTCGGTCGAGCATGCGGGAGAACCAGGCGGTGAATCGGGCCGTGCCTCGGACACCGGCATCGACGACTCGGTCGTCGCCACGCGCAAGCAACCGGCTCGCCGCCTGGGCGCCATCGGCGACGCGACCAACTCCCGCGTCGACCACACGATCGTCGAGGCGAGCTGCCCAGCCTGCGAGCGCCAAGACCGGGTCGACCAACCCGAACTTCGTTGCGGCAGGGATGCCGAACCAGTCGGAGGTGGTCGACAGCGTCGAGCCGAACTCGAGCAGGCGGTGTCGACGCCAGAGCAGGAACGCCCAGCCGGCGCCGCCGAAGATGGCAACGATCGAAATGGCGAGCTCCCACAGTTTCGAGGCGGCGAAGTCGCCACCCGTGACCTTCAGCAACTGGTCCTCACCCCACGGCAGCCACAGCATCGACAACACGACCGTTGCCGCCGCCAACAACGCAAGCGCAGCGGTCGACCTCTTGCGGAGCTCGGCCCGACCTGCAGCTCGAACGGCTATCGCGGCGCGCTCGCCGTCGCTTCGTGAACCGAACGCCAACAGCTGGAACCGAGTGGCGTAGAATGCGCTGCCGGCACCAGCGAGCACGACGAGCACACCGATCCAGATGGCTTCGTGCGCTGCCGCCGCGACGACGGCCTCCTTGGTCCAGGCGCCGCCGATCGGGGGGACGCCTGCGAGCGCGACCGACCCGACCGCTGCAAGCCCAGCGGTGATGCGGTGCGACCGTCCGAGGCGCATGTCGGCGAATCGTGACGAACCCGACGCATCGATTGCGACTCCGGCACTGATGAACAGCAACGCCTTGAACAGTCCATGCGCTATCAGGTGGGCAATCGCGACGGCCGGATAGCCGGCGCCGACAGCAACGACCATGAAGCCGTAGTGTGCCGACGTCGACGCGGCGAGCAGCTTCTTCGGTTCCGTTTGCAGTGCGGCGACGGCGCTGCCCGCGAGGGCGGTGGTCAGGCCGACACCGATCGCAAGGGGTCCGAACCAGCCGACCGAGTTCAGCACGGGTTGGAGTCGGGCGAGCAGGTAGGCACCGGCCGCGACCATCGTGGCCGAGTGCAACAACGCCGATGCGGGTGTCGGGCCCGACATAGCGGAGAACAACCACGGTGAGAACGGCAGCTGCGCCGACTTCGTGAACGCAGCGAGCACGATCCCGCCGACGAACACGTGCACGGCAGCACCACCGCCGTCAGCGAACGCTCCGAACCCTGAGAACCGCAGCGACCCCGTCGTCGCGAAGACGGCGCCGGCGGAAAGGAACAGACCGAGATCGCCGGCTCGGGTGACCATGAACGCATGAGCGGCGTCGGCGGGGGCGTCGCTTCGCCAGTGGTGGGCGATCAGCGCCCACGACACGAGGCCGACGAGCTCCCATGCCACGATCAAGGACAACAGGTCTCCGGCGACGAGGAGCAGCTCCATCACCGCGACGAAGATCGACAGCAACCCGAGCAGCCGGGCGCGACCGTTCGACTCGCCGTAGCTCGACGCGTAGACCACCACAGCGAGCGCGACGAGTGGTACGAGCACGAGCGGGCCACGCGCGATCTGGTCGACCTCGAAGGTCAAGATCAGCCCGGCGCCCCAGTCGAGACTCTGTGACGGTTGCCCGAGTACGGCAGCGATCGCGACGACGAGCGTGCCCGCTACGCCGCCGACGGCGACGATCGACCCGATCGCGAGTCGACGATCGCCGACGATCCAGGTGACGAGCCCTGCGAGCAACGGCACGGCGACGAGAGCGAACAGGATCATGCGCGTCTCATCCCTTCAGCGATCCGATGCCTTCGGTCATGTCGGTCTGACGGGCGCGGTACACCGCCGCAACGAGCGCGAACCCGATGGCCAACTCGACCGCCATCACCGCCATCGTCAAGATCACCAGCACCTGACCCTTCGGCAAACCGGACCCGGTGAACGCCCAGAACGCGCCGGTCGCGAGAATCACACCGTTGAGCATCATCTCGATACCCATCATCAACATCACGAAGGTCTGCTGGGCGAGCGCACCCCACACTCCGACCCCGATCAGCGCCGAAGCGACCAGGAGCACCGTCATGAGATTCACGAGTCGTGGTCCATGTCGCCGTGGTCCATGCCACCCATGTCCATGTCATCCATGTCCTTGTCGCCGTGGTCCATCTTCGAGTGGTCCATCTCGCCCATGTCCATCCCGCCGTGGTCCATGCCATGCATCGAGTGACCCATGGCGGCGTCCGGGTCGTAGAGGTCGTCGGCCGGGCGGTGATCGCCGCCCGGCTCGAGCGCGGGTGCCAACGATCCCTCGTAGCCGTCACCGAACCGACCCGTCGCCGACGACAGGATCACCGAACACACCATCGTTGCCAGGAGTGTCACGCCGATGCTCTCGAACACCAGCATCGACCCGCCGAGCAACTCGATCCCCAACTCGCGAGTGGTCGCCGATTCAGCGCCGACCGGGGCATCCGGGAAGTCGGCGAACACCGCCACGACCGCGACACCGGCCGCCGCGATCACGCCAGCGGCCGCAGCGAACCGGGGCTGGTGCACCATGTTCATCGGGTTCAGCCCGGCCGGGTTCATCATGAACATCACCATGAACAGCCCCATCACGATCATCTCGACCGTCATCATGAACAGCAGGGCAACACCCAGATACTCGGCGAGCAGGAGCACGAGGATCGCTCCGACGTTGAGGAACGACGCCAAGAGCAGATAGGTGGCCCGGATCATCGAGTCGACACGGAACACGCCGTACCCGCTCGCAACCGCGGCAACCGAGAACACGACGAAGGCCACATCGATCATGTCGATCACAACGCCCCCACGCCAGCGATCAGCAGGTCGAGAAATGCCAACGGCAGCAGCACGCCCCACGCCAACCGCACGAATCGTTCGGCGCTGATCCGTGCGACGAACACGTCGAGGAACCCGAGCAGCGCGATCACGGCGAAGGTCTTGAGCGCCATCCACAGCCCGCCCGGCAGGAGCGGCCCGTGCCACCCGCCGAGGAACACCGCCGCAGCACATGCAGCGAATGCGATGCGCATCGCGTGGCGGGCGATCTGCCACGCAAGTCGTTGAATGCCACTGTCTTCGACCGAGCCGCCGCCGGCGAGGTCATTGGAGTCGAGGAGGTCGAGCGGACCCGAGAATGTGACGCCGAGCGACACGATCACAAAGAGTGGGAAGCCCAGAGGTTGGCGGATCACGTTCCAGAGATCTGCCTGCGATTCGACGATCGCTCCGATGGACAGCGATTCTGCCGGGATGGCTGCGCCGATCAACACGAACATGCTGAGCAACTCGTACGACAGGGCGACGGCGACGAACCGGTAGCCGGCGACGAGCGCGAACGGCGAGTTCGGTGACCAACCGTGGAAGAAGATCGCGACGATCGCCAGTGCCTCTGCCGCCCCGAACAGCACGATGCCCGTGCCGACGTCCGCGACCACGATGCCGGGCGATAGCGGGATCACGGTCACCGCCGCAGCGGCCAGACCGAGGAACCCGGCCGGTGCGAGCACCCGCAGGATCATGTCCGGTCGTTCCGTTCGCACACTCTGCTGCCGGGACAAGCGACGCGCTTCCCGCGCAGGAAACAGCGCTGCAGACGCCGGACGCAGGGGCTGCCCGGCGGCCGATCGGAAAGCAACGACGCCCACCACACTCGACACGTAAACGCCCACCACCAGGACTACCGAGACGACGACGATCGCCAGCGGGGCACTCAACTGCTCGACCTCGTTCATGGCTCGACCGCTGCCGTTGTCATTGCCGGTACGTCGATGTCGAAACCGATGATCGTCGACACCGCATCGGTCAGCGTCAGACCTGTGATCGTTTCCGCCAACTCTGCAGCGGTGATCGGCATCGAGCCGCCGGCGGGGGACAAACGGGGGTCGGCGCCGTCGAGACTCGCGGAGATCGCATCGAGGTGAGCCGACCAGCGTGCCCAGGTATCCACGCCATCCCGATCACCCACGTCGCGCAGGGCGGAGCGGAGCCCCGTCCAGCGCAAACGGCGTCGTAACGATGAGAAGTCCGACGCCAGGCGCGAGTCATCGCCGACGCCAGACGAGCGGCGTGCAAGACGAGCGGCACGGACGGCGAACGCGTCGAGTCCCTGCACGTGCAGCGCGTGGGACAACCACAAGAGACGCCGCGCCACTGGCACGGACCGATCGCCGGTCACGACCGGAGCACTACCGGCGCACGCGAACTCGATCGATTGGATCACCTCGCCCTGCAGCGCTACATCGGCGACGAGGCCGCCCGGCAGTTGGCCGAGGAACGGTCCGAGGCGCAACTGCAGCCGATCGAGACGCAACCCGTCACGGTCGTCGGCCGTCATCGCCATCGCACGCCCATACGGCGTGCCCCCCATCATCCCCTCGCCGCCTTGTCCGAAGGGCCCGACATCTCGCCATTCGTGTGTCTCCTCGTCGGGCAGCCGGGTGGGCGAGCTCGTCGTCGGGTCGGCCACCACCGCATCTGCACGTCCGACGATCTCGAACGCAACGGCGTCGACCACGTCGTCCGCCATGTCGACGGCCGCGGCGATCTCGTCCCATGTCACGACCTCCCGAGGATGCGGCAATTGATCATGCACACGATCGAGTGCCGCTCTTTCCGACTCGAGGATCGTCCCGGCAACGAGCAACACGGTGGCGTGTCGCGGGGTCGGCACGAGCCTCACCAGCTCATGGGCACGGAGCGCCTGGGCTTCGTGCCAGCGGTCCGCGCCGGCAGCAACGAAGACTTCGATCGGTGTCACTGCCACGAGAACACGCGCTCTTTGTAGGCGTACACGATGCCCACACCCAAGATCGTCAAGAACATCCCCATCTCGACCAGCGCCTTGGCCCCCTCCTCGACGAACACGACCGCCCACGGATACATGAACATCATCTCCATCTCGAATGCCACGAACACCAACGTCATCGGGTAGTAGCGGACATGAAAGCGACTCCACGCATGCGTCGCCGGTTCGTGCCCGCCGAGGACCGGCACGCGCTGGGGGGCAGCGGAGACAAACGGGTCAGCCCACTCGCTGCGGGCAAGGGCAGTCACCTGCACCGTGAGCGCAACGGCGATGACCGCCAACACCGCAGCGAACGCGGACATCATGTTGTGCCTGTCACAGTCATCATGCTGTCGAACTCCTCTTGACGCTCATGCGCCTCAATCGCCCAAGCCTCTCATGCTGTGAGCCGCCGGTACGACAGGGCGTCGTAGACCGGCGTGCTGTTGAACGCTTCCGGTTACGCTCGGGCCGGCGCCCTGTTCGACATCTTCTGACCATCGACCCATCGAGGAGAGACCCATGGACTTCACCCGACGCATCGAGCTCGACACCAGCTATGACGACACCATCGGGCGGGTCACGGACGCCCTCAAGGACCAAGGGTTCGGGATCCTCACCGAGATCGACGTCCGCCAGACTCTCAAAGACAAGCTGGACGTCGACATCGAACCGCAGATCATCCTCGGCGCCTGCAACCCTGGGCTCGCCCACCGCGCCCTGGAGGTCGACCCGCGCATTGGCGCGCTGTTGCCATGCAACGTCGTGGTCCGCACAGAGAACGGACGCACCGTTGTCGAAGCCCTCGACCCCAAGCTGATCGCCGAGGTCCCCGACAACCCGGCCCTGGTCCCGATCGCCGAGGAAGCGGGACAGCGCATACAGGCTGCGCTCGACGCACTCGCAAACCCCTGATTCCCGGTTGCTGCTCAACCACGGCGGGCCGACCGACCGCCAATCAGGAGCCGCCCCACAACCGCTTTCTGACGGGCTCGACGCCACGCGCCCGCTGCGGCATCCCCCGACCCGAGGAGAAACGGCACGAGCTGGTGTTTCGTCGCTGCCGGTACACACCTACGACATTGTGTCGTAGAATCGGGTCATGGGTAAGACCGCGACCACATCGGGCAATCACCTGCCGCCCACCCAGGATTGCGACAAGGATCTCATCAGTGAGTGCGGCCGGGCGCTCATCGGTTGCGTGACGGTTGGATCGTGACCGTGATGATCAGCACCATGCTCGCGTCCATCCCGAGTCCGTCGTTCAACTCGCTCGACATCGGCCCGCTCAGCCTCAACGTCTACGGGCTGATGATCGCTGCAGGGGTCGTGGCCGGTGTGTGGTTGTTCGGCAAGCGGTTGGAAGAACGTGGTGCGGGGACATCGGACGACGCGAGTTCGATGGCCATCTGGGCTGTCATCGCCGGCGTGATCGGCGCTCGGCTCTACCACGTCGCCACCGACTGGGACCGGTTCGCGAACAACTACGGCGACATCCCGAAGATCTGGACCGGCGGCCTCGGCATCCCGGGCGGTCTGTTGCTCGGCACCGCCGTGGGCCTCTACATGGCCAAGCAAAAGGGCATCGCCTACTCGACCGCTGCGACGTGTGCCGCTCCGGCCATTCCGCTCGCACAGGCAATCGGGCGATGGGGCAACTATTTCAACCAGGAGTTGTACGGGCGGGCGACCGAGCTGCCGTGGGCGCTGCAGATCGATGCCGACCACCTCGTCGTCGATCCGGCGACCAACCAGAAGTTCATCGAGGGCACGACCTTCCACCCGACGTTTCTCTACGAATCGCTGTGGAGCCTCGCAACCGTCGGCGTCCTGCTGTACATCGACCGCCGATGGCGTCCCCGTGGCGGATCGTTGTTTGGGCTCTACGTCGCGATGTACGGCGTCGGCCGATTCTGGATCGAAGGTCTCCGGGTCGACCCGGCAGACGAACTCGGGCCGTTCCGCTGGAATCAGTGGGTTGCGCTCGCCGCTATCGTGGTCGGGCTCGGCATGTTCTTCGCGCTGCGTGGGCGTGCCGACGTCGAACCGGATCCGGCAGCCGTTCCCGACGGGGACATCCACCGTGACCTCGAAGAACCTGAATCCGGCGACGACCTGCACGACGGCGACGGGATCGAGAACGATCACCTGATCGCCGAGGATCGAGTGCCCGTCGGGGCAGCCGACCAGGAACAGGACCAAACGGACGGGGAGCTCGACGGAGGGAACGCCAGGTAACCGTTCGGGTTCTCACCCGTCGCCACCACCTGAGCCTCAGTCGACCGGAGACAGGGCTTGCCTTGAACACTCCCTCCGCTGGGCGAGTGGCGCCGAGACACGAGGACGTCTGGGATGTACCGAGTCTGCGGGCTCCGCGACCCGACGACCGGCACTCGAAATAGCTGTCGTGGCCAGGACAGGACTCCGAACCGGACGCTACGCACCCCATCGGGATTGGCTCAAGCGAACACGATCTCCACATCGATCCGCATGCCTGCAGCCCAGTGGCCCGGCACGTGACACCCGATGATCGTGCCGTCGCTCCAGGCCCCGTCGAAGGTCATGAGGATTTCGCCGGTTTCGCCGGGCTCCAACGAAACTGAGGGCGGGGCCCCCGCCTCGTCGTGACCGCCGTCAGCATCGCCCCCTTCCGCGTCCCCGTGCCCGTCGTCGGATTCGGTTTCGTCGGCGTGCGTGTCGGCGGTGTTGTCCATGTTCATGTCCATGTCATCCGCCACGTCTGTCGTGTCGCCCATGTTCATGCCGTCGTGCGAACCGCCTGTGGCCAGCATCTCAGCCTCGTGGTCCTCCTGGACGGCCCCATCACCAAAGATGGCTTCGTGAGGGAGAGAGCCCTTGTTGTCGAACGTGAAACGGATGGTTTCTCCCGGGCGAACGTTGACCGCTGCGGGCTCGAACGCAATGTCGACCATCGCGATCTCGACCGTCCGCGGGCTGGACGGCGACCCGACCGGCTGCGCGATCGGCATGGAGTTGCTGTCATCGCCACACGACGCCAGCAGCGCCGAGGCGCCCACGATGGCTGCGATCGTTCGGGTCCTGCCGTTCATGAAATCCTCCGAAAAGTTGCGTGCACACATACCCTGCCGGACCAAGATGGCGCCCGGTAGAGCGCAACTACTCTTTGGCTCGGCCGTCGACGACATCTCACGGACGGAAGACTATGGCCGTTACGCGGGCGTGCTCGCCGAGCGTTTCGCCGAACTATCTGGAGCGGTGACCGCTACGCAGTCGCCTTCGTGGAAGCACCGTTCACGCAAGCGGTCTTCGATGCGGGCGGGGCCGGTTAGGACACCACGGATCGCACGGTCCGGGCCACCAACCCCGTCATGGCTGCGGCGGCCAGGATGAGCACGGCACCCGCGAGCACCTGCGAGAGAGCGATTCGGGAGCGCGGCGTGGACCGATACAGAACCGTCGACTTCGACGCGAACTGATCGCCCTCGCCGACGATCACGGGCAACCACGACTCGAGGACGTCAGACGAACCGCTCAGTTCGATGTAGATGAACCAGCGCCCGTCCGAGTCGACCTCGACCTGCCCGCTCCAGGTCGCGCCGCTCGTCGTCAACGGGCCGTCCAACGTGCGCCCCGCTCGACGGGCGACGACGCGAACGGGTTGAGCGTCAGCCCCGTCTTCTGGAATCGTCGCCGTCACGAAGACGACCCGGTCGACGACTTCAGCACGCAATTCGATGCCGGCGACCTCGGGGCCCTGACCGGGATCGTGCGCCGACGCCGACCTCGGCGAGGCGCCGAGTGCCAGCGTTGCCGCGCCGAGGGCGAATCCGATCATCGCCACCCGAGCGAAGTCGGCCCGCCACCGAGCAGACGGATCGAAGATCAACATCGTCGCGACGACGGCGACGATCGCGATCAGCAGGCCGGCGACCGTCTCTCCTGCGGACGGCGTGACACCTCCTGGCACGACCGACAGGTACGGCACGTACACGGCGAAGAGCGCACCCACGACCGCTACGGCGCGAGTTGCCACCGACCAGCCGCTCCGGTGCGCCACATCGGCAACGACGAGGACTGGAAGGATCGCCGGGATGATCGGGGTGGAGAAGCCGAACGCTGCCAACACACCGGCAACTCCCACCATCGCGATCGTGTACAACGCTCCTGCCCGTGTCGCGGACCACTCGACGTGGCGGGCAGATACCACCTGGATCGAGCTACTCGCCGCAGCAAGTCCGATTGCCAGGACCGGGAGATACCACAGCGGAGCGAACTGCGCGACGTCGGTGTCGTACTCCAGCACCAGCACCTGCCAACTTCCCAGCACACCCGCGCCTGTCGCTGCGGCCACGAAGCGGGAACGACCGTTGTCGACCGATGCAGCCGCCACGATCATCACACCCGAGCCCAAGGCAATGGTTCCGACCAGGGCGAACAGATGCGGTGGGCTCCAGAGCACGGCATCACGACCGAATGACGAATGCCACCACTCGTCGACTGGTGCAGAACCCAACGTCATGATCGCCCCGACGAGCGCCAGACCAACCGGGCCGGAGAACCAACTTCGCCACTTCGCACCCTGGCTCCGCCACGTCCACCATCCAACGACACCCACGGCAATCGCGACTCCGACGTACAGCGCCAGGTGCGGTTCGCTCAAGAGAGCGTCGCGTCCTCGGTCGGTGTGCCACGCGTCGTCCCAGTACACGCCGAAAAGCGCGAGGCCGAATCCGACGATCGCGACCGATGTCGTCGAGATCGTCACCGGGGAAGTCGCCTGCGTCCGCTCCGCATCAGACGCGTCCGAGTGACTCATCGCTCGACTACTTCGCCTCGACCGAGGCTCGAGTTCCCGCGGATCGAGCGAAGGCGACGATTTCCAGCGCGATCACACTCAGGCCGGCAAGGAGGAAGGGGATGCGGAACCAATCGAGGTCCAACGGCGCCTTGTGGAACGACTCGGTGTAGTGGATGAACAAGAAGTAGCTGCCGTGGAGCAGCGCGAGCAACAACACTGTCTGCGTGAGTCGGTGAAGCCACATCCACGCGGGCCGGCCGAGTCGCCGAAGCACGCGGTCTGACGACGTTGCCGCAAGGACCAGAGCGAGGAGCAGGGCGACTGATCCGATCAGATTCGCCAATCCGAACCCGGGCTCGATTCGAGCTTCACGACCGAGCTGCGGGACGAATTCGTATCCGAGGAAGCGACGCAGACTCCATCGAGCCCACCCGTTGAGAATCAGTACCGCGTGCAGTGAGGCGGTCAGTGCGAACCAGATGCCGATCTGGCGTCGCCAACGCAACCAGTTGCGGGTCGAGGGAAACAGTTTCGAGATCGGCCCGACCGCCAGCGCAGCCAGGAGCAGGACGTACGCGGCGTCACCGACGGCTTTCCACAGGCGCATCTCGGCAACCCAGTTCGGGCGAGCCAGCCAGAAGGCGCCGACGAGGATCGCTGCGGCGAGGGCGGTACCGACGTGGCGTTTCCAGCGCCGACGATCGAGTGCGACGTGGCGGTTCCGATCGCGCCCGTTGTGATCCGGCTTCGCCGTGCCGCTGCCTTTGGCCCGCGACCTCGCCGCGACGATTCGTGAACTAGACCCCGACATGGTCGACGATGTTCGATTCGAGCCACTGCCTGCTGACCACGCCCGCAGTGGAGTCCGCGATCGTGCCGTCCGGAGCGATGAAATATGTCGTCGGGGTGGACGTGATCTCGTAGCTCGCACTGATCTCGCCCGACCGATCCATCAGCATTGGATACGAGACCCCATGGCGCGTGACGAACTCGGCAACCTCGGCGTCGCCTTCTTGGATGCTGACCGACAGGACTTCGAAACCCTGGTCTTGATACTTCTCGTAGGCCGCCCGCAACTCGGGGGCACTGGCGTTGCACGCCGGTCAAAAACTGTGCATGAAGGTGACGGCGACCGGTCTGCCGCGGTAGTCGCTTAGCGACACCGGTTCTCCCGCCAGTGTCTCGAGTTCGAAGTCGGGCGCCAGTGCGGCGGCCTCGTCGCCGGAGCCGCCACTGATGAGGACGAACGATCCGATCGCCAGCGCGGCAATCGCAGCGAGCCCACCCCAGAGTCGGAACTGTTTGCGTAGCGCGGCGCGTTTCGCTGCCTCTCGGCGAGCCTTTTTCGATGGGCGTTGATTCATGGGTGCTCCTGCATTGGTCTTCGATGGGTCAACGTTCGCTGGACTCGACGTGTCGATCCGGGCGGCGGGCGAAGCGCGCCAGGGCGACGGTCAGCGCGACGCCGAGGAGAGCGACGACCGCGAGGCGTTGCGCCCCGACGGCCAGAATCGAATCGACGAACCACAGCCGTACGTTCTCCATCGCGTCGATGATCGGATCACCGCCGAGGTCGCCGTCATAGACGGCGAGTTCCCAGCGTCCGTACCAGATCGCATACAGGCCAGCGGCCACCATGAGCACGCCCCCGACGCGGGGTGCGATTCGACTGAGTCGGCGCATGTGGCGTGCCACTGCCGTGTGTGCCAGCGCCGAGGCGACGCTCAAGATCAGGATGATGACGCCCATGCCGAGCGCGTAGGTCACGTACGTCGCGAGGCCCTGCAGTGCTGACTGTGAGAGTGCCGTACTCGTCACCGCGAGGAATGGGCCGATTGTGCACGACAACGACGCAACCGCGTACGTCACCCCGTAGCCGACCATGGCAACGGGTTTCGAGGCGCCGTTCGAGATCGACGGGCCGCGCACGCCGATGCTCGGTTTCCAACCCGATGCGGTGGCGATGCCGGTGATCACGAGCACTGCACCGATGATGATCGTCACCCAGGGGAGTTGGCGTCGTGCCTCGCTGGCGATGCTGTCGATGATCAACCCGACGCTCGCGAACACCGCGATGAAGCCGATCGACACCAGCCCGGCGACGCCGGCGGCACGCAGCACGCGACGGTCGACTCGTTCCTCGACCTCGTCGCCGGTGACGAATGCCCCGATGTATGCGGGAAGCAACGAGAAACCGCACGGGTTGAACGCCGCGACCATGCCGGCGGTGAACGCGAGCGCGATCGTCCCGCTGATCATCGCCGCGTCCAGAACATCTCATCAACCTACGACATAATGTCGTAGAGGTCATGGCGGCGGCGCAGCTTCCGTCATCGCACCAGCTCGCTCCACCACTTCTCGTGAGGTATCCATGTCCGATGAGACTGAAGAACGACCCCGAATCAATCTCCGCAGGGCCATCGTCCTGGTCGTCATCGCACTCGGCAGCGCGTGGATCGGATGGAACGCGCTCGCCGAGCCCGATCTCCCCGACTTCGAAGCGGCGGGCGACCCGATGGAGCTCCCGACCGACCAATCGTTCCCGAGTGTGTCCGTCGACGAGTTCGAAGGAATGCTCGTCGGACTCAGAGGACAGCCCGTCGTGGTCAACCTGTGGGCATCGTGGTGCGCCCCGTGCCGCACCGAGATGCCGCTCCTCCAAAAGGCGGCCGACACGTTCTCGGGGAGGGCGGTCATCCTCGGCGTGGCCACGAACGACGATCCCGCCGCCGCGCAGCAGTTCCTCGACGATCTGGGCCTGACGTATCCGAACGTCTTCGACACCAGCGGTCGCATCCGCGTCGACCTGGGGCTGAGCGCCTATCCGACGACCTACGTCTTCGGGTCAGACGGCAAGATTCGCGCTCGAATCAACGGGGGCATCTCCGAGCAACGACTGGCCGGGCTCATCGAGGACGCACTTACGTGATCGACTACGGGCTGCTCATCAGCATCATCATCGCCTTCGGCGTCCCGACGATGCTTGCCCGCTGGTGGCCCGTCCATGCTCCCGATGGCAAACGCGTTGATTTCCTCGACATCGTCATGGTCCCGGCGCTCATCGGACTCGTCGTCGGCCGAATCACCACACTCGCGCTCGACGACCCGAACTCGATCGGCAGCGTTTCCGACATGGTGATCATCCGCAGCGGTGTCGAGTTCTGGCCCGGCGTCGTTGCAGCGTCGGCCGCAGTCGCATGGACTGCGCGGCGCAACGGGTATCCACCGATGGCAATGCTCGCTCGACTCGGTCCGCTGGCAATGATCGGTTATGCCGGCTACGAGGCCGCGTGCATCCTCCGAGACGGCTGTTTCGGGCCCGCCACACCGGTCGGGCTTCGCCCTCCCGGCCTCTCGACGACCATGCTCCCGATCGGCCTACTCATGGCGGCTGGCGTCATCGCGGCAGCGGTTGGACTCCGGCGATCCGTCGGCCGACATCCTGACGAGTTCTCCGACACCGTGGCCTTGGCGTGCGCTGCTCTCGCGGTTGCCGTTGTTCGTGCGGTCGGCTCGGTCTGGTTGCCGCACGTCGGCGACGGCCTGACACGACAACACATCACGTCGATCGGCGTCGCTGCCATTGCTGCAGCCGTAGTCGGTGGCGCCCTCTGGCGCGCACGGCAACCAACGATCTCCCATCTCCAACGCCAATAGAACGCTACGGCAGCCGTGCGACCCACTGACACCCGAGTCGATGTCAGACACGACGGGTGTCCCTGCCGAAACTCCATCTACGACACAGTGTAGTATCGGCGTGTGCGTTCCGATCCTTCGAAACAACCACGTGACTGACATCTGGACGTTGACCGGGGCGTCAACCGACATCCACATCGACACTGGGACCCTCGCTTGTTCGAAGGCGCGACGCGCTGAAGCAACCGTGCACGCGGAGGTCAGCCGTGTCGAGCGGGTCTTCAGCATCGACGACGACACCAGCATCCTCAACCGGTGGATCGACGACGCGTCGATGAAGACGTCCGGTGAGTTCGATGAGCTACTCGCGACGGCATTGATGTGGCAACGAGTGAGCCGAGGCGTGTTCAACGTCAGTACTCGTCGTCTCCGAAACCTGTGGGAACAGGCTGCCGCCGACGGCTGCCAGCCCAGTCCTGGCGAGTTGCACGAACTCGCGATCATCATCACCGAACCGCCATATCGTTTCGACGGTCACGTGCTCCGTCAACTCCGCAACTGTCGTGAAGTCGATCTGAGCGCGATCGCCGAGGGGTTCGCCATCGATGTCGCGTCCGAAGCAGTGCTACGCCGGTGCGACCTCACTCATCTCACCGTCAGCGCGTTCGACAAGATCGTTCACCGCGGTGATGTCGACCTCTCTGTCAGCATCGACGCTTTCGCGGATTGTGACGGCGTGTCCCCGACCGTCACACTTCGAAATGCCGCTGTCGCATTGCGGCTGTCGAAGGGTCGCGGACCGTTGATTGACGGTGAGCGTGTCGCCACCGATGTATTCGACCCGCGGACGGCGCGACAGGTGAATGGCGGCGTTTCGGTCGCTGTTGTCGCCCCGGACGCAACCACAGCCGATGCTGTCGCGACCATCGTGAGCATCATGTCGCCCGAACACGGGATCGGCTTCGTCGACTCCCTCAACTCGGTCGGAAGATCACGGCATCCGAGCGAGCGTTCGACCGACGCAAACAGCGGAATCCAGTGCTGGACCCTCGATAGCCACGGAGCCCTGCGCAGTACGGGACCAGGCTGAACGGCGGCGCACAGCCGGCACCGCTCTCGACGAACACGACGTACATGGTCGTCCCACCGACGACGCACTCGTGGACATCAATTCGGCCCATCGACCTCGCCGCTCCAACCTGGGTCGCGTGATCTGCCGAACAAAGAAGCTGTGCGGGTGATGATGGACGACCTGTTCACGCCGACATTCGACGAGGCAGTTGCGCTGGCCCAGATCACCGGGTGATGTCAATGGTGCTCGCTGTGCCCCGAGAAGCCGCGGTGGTCGCCCGGGTTCATGCGGCCAGAGAATCCCCCGATGTCGCGTGCATGCGTCGAAACATGCTCACCGTAGGCGGCACCAGCGCCGCGGGTCACCGGGGCAGCCCCCGCTACGGTCGGTATGAGCACGAACGCGGCGCACGCCGTCACGGCCGCCAACATCTTGTTGATCTTCATTTTACGTTCTCCTGTGCTCGGGTGTCCGTGGATACTTCTTGATTGAACTTGGCTGCTCGGCAAGCCAGCAGGGCCAAAGGTCATGTCATGTGGCTCAGAGTCCACCGGTCTCGCGAACGCGGCACCGAACGGTCCGGTGCGGATGCGCGGCTGTTCGCTATGTTCAGCGGCGTGGCTGTGTGCGGCGTTGTTCTCTCGGCCGGACGGGGCACCCGGTTGGCGCCGTTCTCCGACACGCGGCCGAAGGCATCGTTTCCGGTCGGGTCTCAGAGTCTGCTCGTTCGGGCGGTCGACTTTCTGCGTCCCTTTGTCGATGAGATCGCGTTGAACGTCAGTGGGCACGGCGACTGGTTCGCAGCGCACGTGCCACTCGGTGTGACGATGTTCGATGAGGGATCCGATCCGCTTGGTACGGCCGGTGGGCTGCACAACATGCGGGAGTGGATCGGCGACCGCGACGTCGTCGTGCTCAACGCGGACTCGGTGCTCTTCGGTGATGTGGCTGATTTCATCGGCGGCCGTGACCTGGCACCGACGCGTCTTCTGGTCACGCTCGATCGTGCGTCGCCCGACTTCGACCATCTCTGGCGGTTCGTGGGACTCTCGACGATGAACCACGCCACCCTTGCCAGGATCGGGCCCGATACCGAGGATCTGTATCGCGACCTGTGGAAGCGACAACTGGCCAATGGTGAGGCCGACCTCGTGCCGTTCACCGGACTGGCGATCGACGCGGGAACGCCCGCCAATCTGCTCGCAGCGAATCTGGTCGAGAGTGGCGGCAGAACCGTCGTCGAGCCTGGCGCATCGATCGCTGGCACGGCCGAGCAGTGCGTCGTGCTCGCCGGCGGCGAGGTGCGGGCTGGCGAGCACCTGCGGCATTGCATCGTCGACGGCTCCGCACGATTCGACCTGTCGACCAACTCGATCATTCCTCTCGAGCCAGACCGACGGGACTGACCGCAAGCCCTCCGGTCACTCTCTGAGCAATCCATCCTTGCGGTGGTGCACTGGCGGAGCTTGGCGCAACGACATCGGCCTACGAGTGGTGCCGGCGCCGATGAGAACATCGGCCGGCCAACCCCCTGACCACTCGAGATCTGCACGTCGGGGCTCGGCCAAGTTGATCGATCGAGTCGGCTCCACCGGATTGGCAAGCACTGTCGACGCCGATCCCCTCGATCGGTGCTCAGAATATTTATCCTGCTCGGAAGCCGCGACAGCGAAAGCACCCCACGTATCTCGCACAGGAATCGACCGACAATTGCGGTCCACTTGGCTCGACCGGCAGTCGAAACGTCAACTCCGGTAGAACATCAGCTTTTCCGCCTGAGAACACGGATCCATTTCGGCGGCGGCAGCCTCAGGACCAGGGCATTCTCGCGAACTGTGAAAGCTGCTCCGACGATTTCGCCGCAATTTCACAAGCGGTCTAGGCACGAACAAGGCACGAAGATGAGCACCTGTAGTGACAAAACAGCCTCTGAGCTGGTGTTATATGGAGCGGATGACGGGAATCGAACCCGCGTTCTCAGCTTGGGAAGCGCTTCGAGGCTGATCGCATCGTGCCTGCGTGTGGGGTGTTTGTCCTGTTCAGCCATGGTTTCTTCGAGCGCCGTTGTCGTGCGTTGTTGCGCCGTATCGCACCCTGTTGGGCG
>Ga0209491_10001796_pt1 | contig 40317 bp, 37 predicted proteins | sample BON02_FD_187213 | JGI IMG/M metagenome (GOLD analysis project Ga0209491, IMG submission 187213) | Freshwater microbial communities from Lake Bonney liftoff mats and glacier meltwater in Antarctica - BON-02 (SPAdes) (version 2) | ecosystem: Environmental > Aquatic > Freshwater > Ice > Glacier... | reverse complement strand
AGGGAGCTGAAGATGTTCTCGTTATTAGAACGGCTCTCTATAGCAACCGATTTGACCAATACTGGAATCACAGCTACTCCTGTTAAGCACTTTTAGAAAAAATTTGTTATGCACCCCGACAAGAGTGTCGCTTCTACAAAAACTCGCTCTTGCTGGGAATTTGTCCATAATTTAGCTATCCTACTCGCATGAAACATCCGATTGCTCTCCTCACACTTGCCACACTTGCCCTGATCGCCAGTGGCTGCTCCGCTCAAAAATCGACGAAAGACCTCGCGCCCGCTTCGTTCGAAGTGCCCGAGGGGATGCAAACCGCCGTGCTCGGAGCGGGCTGTTTCTGGTGTGTGGAAGCTTTTTACGAACAGCTCGACGGTGTGCTTGAAGTCGTCAGCGGCTACGCCGGGGGTGCCGAGGCAAATCCAACTTATTACCAAGTCGCGCACGGCGAGACAAGCCACGCCGAAGTGGTGAAAATCATCTACGACCCCGAAGTGATCCCCTACCACGAACTGATCGACTTCTTTTGGACGACGCACGACGCCACCCGCAGCGACGGCGTCGCGCCGGACTTCGGGCCACAATATAGAAGCATTCTGCTCTACCAGAACGAGGCAGAACGCGCCGCGATCGAAGCGAGCCGTCAGGCTTACGAATCCAGAACGGGCAAGAAAGTCGCCACCGACATTAAAGCCCTCGACACCTTTTACCCCGCCGCGACCTACCACCAAAACTACGCCGAAAATAATCCCAACGACCGCTACATCCGCGGCGTACTGAACCCAAAGCTCAAGAAGCTAGGGTTAGAGTAAGCTGGGAGGGCGGTTGTCCCAACCGCTTCTCATAGTGAGCCTGGCTCGGCCTTCGGCGACTGGGGACAGTCGCCCTCCCTTCGCTCTTTGCCATCTCCGCCATAACTACGTCTGCTCCGTAGCCTCGATCCTCGGGATCGGGGTTCGACAACTGACATCCTCCGAGCTTGCCATGATCGCATCCAGCGCGTCTTCCACCCTTTCGTATTTTAAACGATAGCCCGCTTCTACCAAATTCTTCGGCGCCACCTTTCGGCTTTTTAGAACCAATTCGGTTTCCGTGCGAATCAGCCACGCGCCCACTCCAAGCAGAAAATTTGGCGTGGGCAAACCAACGAATTTAGCGAACCCACCCACCGCTCTGCGAATCGCTCGCATAAATTCCACATTCTTAACCGGCTGCGGACTCGCACAGTTATAGAGCGTGCCTTGAAGTCGCCCTTCGACGACCGCCGCAACGATCCCGCAAAAGTCATCCACATGGAGCCAGCTAACATACTGCTGCCCGTCGCCTTGCTTGCCGCCGAGTCCGAGTTTGGCTAAACGGATCAATGGAATCATAGCACCCCCGTCGGCACCCAGCGTGATCGCCACGCGTAAGCAGACCTGCTTCGTGGCGGGTAAAGTCCAGCGATTAAACTCCGCTTCCCATGCCTGGCAGACGCCAACAGAGAAGCCCTCGCCGATCACGCCGTCCGCTTCCGCATTGGCCGGAGCGTCGCCCCGCGTATCCGCATAGATGGTTGCGGATGCCGCATTGACCCAAACAGCTGGCGGCTCGACGGCATCTTTAATCGCCAACGCAAGGATACGCGTGCTCTTGAGCCGAGATTCCAGAATGAGTCGACGGTTCAGTGCGGTGTAGCGGCAGTCCACGCTACGTCCGCTCAGGTTGATGACCGCGTGCGCACCCTCCAACTCCACACACCACGCCCCCATGGTTGCACCATCCCAAAAGGCCGTGCGTGTTTGGCCGCGGGTCTTCCCCCCCTGTGATGAGCTTGTCGAACCAAGATGCCGACTCAAGATGACGACCTCGTATCCCAGCACGGTCAGATGTGTTGCCAGCGCTCGACCGAGAAAGCCGCTGCCACCAGCGAGGATGATCTTCTTTTTTTTGTTTTTCATATAGCTACCCTCCTATTCAAAAGTTTTTGGAACACACGATTCAGTGCGTGGCCTAACAACCAAACCAGCACGTAACCGTAACCGAGCGCCAAGTCATACGCACCGATGATCAGGTGTATTTTAAGATTTTTCATTTCTAAACTTTCCGCAAGACTTGGTCGAAAGCGGTTCCCGCGTCCGCTACATAAAATGACTCGGTCGAAAGCGGTTCCCGCGTCCGCTACATAAAATGACTTGGTCGAAAGCGGTTCCCGCGTCCGCTACATAAAATGACTCGGTCGAAAGCGGTTCCCGCGTCCGCTACATAAAAAGTAGTGTGCGAGTAGTTATCCCCGAAGGGGACTAGTCGCCTGCGTCGCGATGGAGCCTACTGTGGCAGATTCTCCGTGGCTTAGGCTCGGCTGGCCTGTGCACCCAAAGGGCATTGAAACAATGCTCAGACACTACATTTTCTCCGGCTACACTTCCGCCACGTGACGGCGGGCTTTCTTCCGCATCTTGTCGAAGTTAAACATATTGAAGAAGTGCATCGCTCCGAGCACCATGAGAACAATGCCGACCTTGGTCGTCAGATACTCAACGGCGGTGACGACATCGGCCGGATGTTTACCGTATTTGAGAAACATCAACACGAAGCCGAGGTTAACCAAGTAGAAGCCGACCCGAAGCAGATGATTCACAGCCGCAGCCATCTCGTCATTTCCGTGAAAGGCTTCGACCAAGAAAATATGGCCAGCGCGATAGAGTGTTTGTGCGACCCAAATCGTCATCCCGATGGTCGCGGCGACATAGAGCGCATAAGTGAGAAGTATCAGTGTGTTATTCATTGTATTATTTCCTTTCTGATTATTTAAAACGTTTGATGAGAAACGGCAGCACCTTGCTCTCTTCGGAGCGGGCTACCTTATCGAGCACGAGGTCGGCTGTCTGGACGAACTCGGAGAGTGCCTTGGTCTGTGAGGCAAAGAGCTGTTGCTCCGGGTCCTTCGTATAAGACTTGGCCGCCGAGGACTTGAGGAGGTTCAGCGCCGGATCGATTTCGCGGCGCTTTCGCTCGCGTGAGATGATACAGAACATCGTCCAAACATCCTTTTCCGCCTCGAAGTATTCCTTACGATCACCCGGATAAGTGACGCGGCGAATCAATCCCCAGCCGACGAGATCGCGCAAATTGCTATTCGCATTTCCCCGGCTGATCATCAGCTCCTCCATGATCACGTTGGTATCGGTCGGCTCCACTGCCATCATCAGATAGGCATGGATCTGAGCCATCGTGCGATTGATCCCCCAGCTGCTGCCGAGGGTGCCCCACTGTGCAATGAAATCTGCCTTGGTTTGCTTGAAGTCTTCGTTGTTCATGGTTGAAGTTTCAGTAACTACTGAAACTTTAGCAAGTATAAAATTTTGCGAGCCTAGCATTATGATAAATCCGAAGCACCTTTAAGCAAGATCATCTCAAAGGCATCCGCCGCCTAAAGTCGATCACCAACAAAGTCGAAGCCAGCTACTTGATCTATAATGGCGACCCATACCAACTGAGCGATGGTGTGACTGCGCTACATTTCAAGGATGCGGGTGGGTGCGTTAGATAAAGCGACAATCGAAATGAGTTCCTCATTCCGCTACACCTGATCATTGTAGCGGACTCGGGAACCGATTTCGAGTTGCGGCATCGCAAGGCTCAGCGGTCGAAATGAGTTCCTCATTCCGCTACTTATTGAGCCTCCGCCGTCATAATACGCTTTTGATTCCCAACGACCCTCCCCGAGGTAGTTCAGTACTAGACTGCCTAAGCGATATTCGCCCACCGGTGGCTCGTTGATGACCAAGGGTAATCTGTCTTTTTCTGAGAAATAGTAGATCCGCCCGACCTCGCGCCATCTTGGTAAAAGACGGTTAAGTTTCGCATCCCAATCCGCCCAAAAGTACCGTTCTCAGCTGATTGCTTTAGCGCAGAGTAGTCATTGGCTTGAGCCCAAACATCCACAACTTTTCCCATCGGATCATCAAGCGGCACAACAAAGCCGAAATAATCGTAATAGTAGGTGATCGTCGCAGGCTCTGGCTCGTCGGCTGCCTCTTGTTCGACAGCCTCCAACTCTAATTCAGGATAGACTCGATGGGCGGCGACTCGGCGCTTCTCATCGCTACTGATGGTAAAATCAGCCTCTCTGTGCCGATCAAGAATATCCACATACAAAGGCTGCGAGTCACCACTACAGCTAGCCATATTGGATTCGACAGTCACAAAAAAGCCGCCGCTGACTCGCTGCGTGCGTCGCAAAGCCAAATAAACGCTATCGACCGCCGACTGCGCTTCGGCACGCGTATACAAATCAGGGTCGAGCAATAACAGTATTTCAAAAGCATGCTGTAGTTATTGAGACGCCCAGCAGGCACGGCAACACTCGATAGGTGTGAACGTAAGATGACGCTGAAGCGCAATTGTGCGTGTAAAACCACAGAACTTCAGATATAATCACCACACTCATGGAAAACGAAACCTACCCACTCCTCACCGCAGTCGATGCACGCGTGCTGGGCTGCCTGCTTGAAAAGGCGGCCACTACGCCCGACGCTTATCCGCTGACGCTCAATAGTCTGCTGCTGGCTTGCAATCAAAAGTCGAATCGCCACCCAGTGGTCGAATACGACGATGCGACCGTTCTCGAATCGATCGATGACTTGCGAAAGACGAAATTTGTTTTTCGTGTCGATGTGGCGGGCTCGCGGGTTGCGAAGTATCGGCACAATATCGACGAATACCTCGGACTCGACAAGGCAGGCAAGGTGCTGCTCACCGTGCTGCTCCTGCGCGGTGCTCAGACGCTCGGCGAGTTGCGCACTCGCTGCGAACGAATGCATGCGTTTGCCACGACCGATGAGGTGGAGGCGACGCTGAAAGAAGTCGCCGAAGACGTTGATCATCCATTGTGGACAAAGCTGCCTCGATCCCCGGGCAAGAAGGAAGAGCGTTACCAGCACCTGCTATCGGGGGAGCCGGATCCGACTTTGGAGACGGAGAGTCTAGGAGCCGCCGACGATACGGTGGCAAGTCCCTTAAGCAGTCGCGACGCGCGTATCCAGAATCTGGATACGACCGTGGCGACACTGCAAAGCGAGCTCGATGCGTTGAAAGTCGCCTTCGACGAATTCCGAAAGCAGTTTCAGTAGTGGGCTACAAATAATAGCGTAGCGTCGAAAATCCTGTCGCTTTATTGGGGATACGAAATCTTCTTTGTAGCGGATTCGCGAAGTGATGTTGAGTTGCGACATCGAAAGAAGCGACGGTCGAAATGGCTTCGCCAGTCCGCTACCACAGGAAAACGTAAAGCGGCTAAACTCAGGCCAGTCGGTGGGTATGACGCAGCGACTGCCCATCACCACAAAGGCGACGAGCAAGTCCCCTGCGGGGATAATACTCGCACACCACCCCATCACGCCAAGGACAATCAAACTTGACCGACGTCAGCGATTGGGACAATCGCCTCCCTTACTCCGAGGGCTCGTCCGTTTGCACTTTCATGGCTTCCTCGCGGCTTTGCTTGTTCTGCTTCTTTAGGCTGAAATGCAGCCAAGTGCCCACCGCAAAGACGAGGAGGACGCCCATGGCGAAGAGAACGAGAAAGCTGAAGAGTGAGTTGATCATTTCTCGATTACTTGCGTGAAACGTAACTGACGCCACCCACGAGAGCAATTAAGAATAAGAGCATGCCGAAGCTCGCTTGGCCATCCGGCTGCTTGCGCTTACCTTTGAGCTCGATGATAAGGTCAGCTTGGTCGTTGATCTGGAGCGAACGTGTGAAGCTGACCACTTGGCCTTGTTGTGGCACGACCGTCTGGATAGCTTGCGGGCGACCGGGCACGGCTTGTTGTTGATCGATCAATCGGGCGGCGAGTAAGCGAAGCGTTTCGTTATCTTCCGCGCTGTTACCGCCGAGGACTTCTTGTTTGGCTTGGGCGGTGTAGTTGAGCAGACGACTTTGCCCAATGACGGCGGCCTGAGGTTGATCCATCTGCGCGTTGATCGGGTTGTCGTTGGCAAAGCTATTCCGGCGGTTGGCCAGCGCGACGAGCGCTTGATCCTCGCGCACGTTTTTCAATTGCACGCGGGCGTCTTCGTTCAGGGCGTCATCAAACTGCGATAAGTTATAGGCGCTGTTAAAGGCCTGCCGGGCTTCTTGCTGTTTACCCTGGGTGAGGAGTGTATTGGCATTATTCAAATAGTTCTCGGCCACGATTTTTTGCTGACGCTTACTGTCTTCCTCAGAACGGAGATAGCTGGAGATATCGGAAAAGCTGCCGCGTGCCACTTGAATTTTCTCTGGGGTTAAGTTGCCCTCCCACTCCTCGATCTCCCAAGTTTCGGGATAGTTGATCGACCATTTTATGTTTTCCAAAGGCAGATCCAAACGGGGGCCCTGCAAACTCGCACGTAGCTTACGCTTAGAACCGACCACGGACTCGGTGGCGTAGAAGAACTCGACGGTGCTGTCTTCCCCTTTGATGTTATTGGCCTCCAACTGCAAGAGCACATCAGCACCTTCGCGCCAGGGCCAGACGCTCTGTTGGTTGACGAAGCCGAACCAAAACTGGCTCTGCTCGGGCAAGGTAATGCGCAACATCCGCTTATCACCGGGATCGAGCTTGAGCGTGACCTTGGTCAGCATGGAGCCCTGGCCGGAGATGACCGAAGTCAACTGCACATCGCGCACCTGCGCGGGCACGAGCTCGGCGATGGCGTGACGCTTAATACCGACATCGAGCGACTGCCCCGGCTGCACGATTCGATAGAGGTGGGACGCGGTTTCGATATTCAAGTCGCCGCGCAGCTTGGCGGTGACCATGGGGGCTTCGGTGTTTTGGAAGGCATCGCCCTGCGGCTTGGGGTCGAGCTGAATGCGCCCCTGAGGCACAAGTGCAAGGAAACCGGATTGTTGATCGACATCCAGAGCCATCGCTTCGATCACCTGAATGCGGCTCGGCTGATTGGGCATTGGTAGCTGGTAGCTAAGCTCCATGGTAAAGGCACCGACCATCTTGCGATTCAACTTTATCGTCCAGTTGCCGTCTGCACCCTGCTGCGCATCGACGACTCCTTCGCCTGTAAATTGCACACCGATCGCCTCCGCGGGCACTTGAAAGCGTTGCTCACGAATGCCTGCGTTCTCGACGTTGAAATTGTAGCGCGCCTTGACCTCGGTCAAACCGCTACGCACGGATACCCGCTGGAGTTTTTCGACTTCGATCCATGGCTCGACCCGCTCCACAGAAAACGCAAGTGCGGCCTGACTGTTGAGAATACGAAAGAGTAAAAGCTTTTGGCGCGACATCCCCGCCTCTGCCGGGTCGAGTTGGAGCGCTGCCTCGCGCTCAACCGCATTTAACCGATAGCCCAACTCCGGCACCAGTGCCAAGGTGCCGCTTTGGCGATCCGTGCCATCGAGTTTCAAAATCGGCGGCACATAGTGCGTCTGTTCGCCCAAACCTGAGCCCGAGAAACTGACTTGGAGCGTCGTCTCCCCCATCGTTTTTCCCTTTAAGTGTAATTGTAGCGAACGCGTGCCATCGTCTGCCGACAGCTCATTCCAATGGCTAAGATGCGAACCAGAGACAGCCTCGACGTCGTAATCAGCAGGAATCGGCATACTGAATTTAAACACGCCAGCACGGTTCACTTGCGCGGTGATTTCTGCTTTCAGAAGAATGCGGTCTTCACCCAAAGAAACGGTTTCGCGCGTCGTCACACGCAAGTCAGGCTGCACGGGCAATGCTTGAACTGAGATTGCCTCTCCAATTGCACCCCAGCGATAAGCCCGACGCAGAGCGGGCACACGCCCGAGGTGGACCAAGCGCTCGACATTGGCAGCGGGGAAATCCTCGAGGTTGATCGTGGTCGCACTGCCCGTATCGACCTGCCCAATTTGCACTTCGTCGTCGGTCGCGAAGGCCACTAAGCTCAACTGACTGGCGGCATCGACGACTCGCAGACTCTTGACCGGCAAGGTGTAAGGCAGGCTTCCGGCGGCGTATTGCGAATAAACGTTCAATTCAAAGGCCACGGTTTGAGCGGCATTAAAAAAACAAAGCAAATCTCGGCTCTCGGGGTCGAACTGCCAACTGGCCAGCTCACTGCCCTCGACCGAAGTAATCGTCATCCCCGCCGGCACTTCTAACTGCAAGTGATCAAGCTGCCCCTGTGACAAGCGCACTTTTTGTTGATGGTAGCCACTCACCAAACCTGAGAGTGGCGTAAAGACATCAAAGCTCTCCACATGATAGACGGCCACCTCGCCGCTGGTATCGCGCTGCTTCGGCTTCCAAGTGAAGCCAAGCACCGTCGCTGGCTTAAAGACGATATCAAATACCGACTTTTCCGCATCGGAGGAGTCACGCTCTTGAACAGACACAGCTTGCCCCGAAGCTAGGCTGACGTTTGTATCTGAAATTTCGATACGCGCCAGACTACTTAAAGCTGAGCCCACGGGCAGCACGACCTGCGAGGAATCGTCCACTTCAACTTTTACCTGATAGCGAAAGCTGACTGCGTAGTCACCACTGGCTTCGGCGTATAAGTGAAACTGCATACCCGCATCGTTCTGCGTCTGTATGAGGCGCAGCCCTTCGGGCAAGGTTCCTGTGCCGAGCAAGACGGCAGGCGCTTTCAAAAAGAGCACTTGTTCGTCAGCTTCTGCGGACCAATCGAGCTGGGCCTCGACCATCGCAAAGCCATCGGCTACGGACACTTGCTGTGTCAAGGCATCTGAGCTCACAGGCGTGGCGGCATCGAGTTGCGGCGCGGCAAAGAGCGCACCAAAAACTAATGCGACCACCCAGAGGGCATGAGAGCCGATCCGCTGCAAATAGCGCATACGAAACGGACGAATCATATAAATAAAGAAAAAGCACATAAGGAGCACAAGGAAGAGCGCCCCACTCGCACTATAGTGAAGTGCTGCCAAAAAGTTGACCACCCATCCGGCGCTCCAGAGCAGTTCCCGCTTTTTCTCGCGGACGAAGGCTAAGACCCAAAGCCCGATGCCGACGATAAACGGCCAGAGCGAGCCGAGCGTATGCTTCACCTCGGTGTAATCCCGGTTCTCCACGATGAGACTCAAGGGCTGGCTAGAAAGCTCGATCGGTGTGCGCAGGGTGAGGCTGTCTTTCAAATACTGCGGCTGCGCGGATTGACCGCCGATACTAAGACCACAGATCGCAACGAAGAGCACGCAACCCAATAGCCCCATCACTAGAAATAGACGGATAAACAGTGGCCGTGAATCCAAGCCACTGGCAATTGCACGCGTAAAGATGATCGCCAACGAACCGAAGAAGATCATGGCGAGCAGCACCAAACGCTGGTGCCCCAACTCGCCTTTGAGCAAAGCTTGTAACCATGCAAAGCCCGTCGTGGCCCGACTCACTTGCAGCGAGCTAATATCGCCCCCGACATAGCGTAAGCCATAGCCCGGATCAGACGTCAGCTCCCAATTCACCATCAGCGAGGGCGCGAACAAGGCAGGCGCTGTCACGACTGGCTCGCTGGCATCTTCCGCCTGTGAGGCGAGCTCTAGTTGTATGCGCACGGCGTTGTTGGGATCTTGCCCTGCTGGCAGCGGCAACAGGATGCCCCCTTCTGCCGCGATGGGGCTGACTTTCTCGCCCGCGACACGCGCCGACCAGATACGATGCTCGGGGGGTAATTGCATACGGAAGTGTGTTTGCCCCTTACTCTTTAACATCAGATCGACCGCAGTGAGGATCTCACCGTCGCGCGAGATGTGCGATTTAAGTTCTACAAAATCGATCACTTGATCCGCACCTTGCGCCTGTGCGAAAGAGCGCAACTCAAGCACCACCTGCATCGGACGATCCGAATACTGGAAGGCGGCTAGCTCCTTGGCATCATAGAGAAGTCGAAACTCAGCGGGGATCTCGCCCGGCTCAAGGCGTAGGGTGTTCGCAGCTGCAGTGACCTCTCCCAGTGCAAAGGGGAAGTTACTGACTACCACGACGTAGCCTTGCTCCGAATCAACACCGAGCGGCACCACACCTGAAAAGTCCACGTTCGCGCCTTGCGAATCAAACTGCGACTCGTAGGTAGCGAGCAATGTATAGGCACCCGATGCGGGTGAGTGTAATTGCACCTCGTAGAGCCCCTCCCCCTGATCCGTCCACCCGCGCACATCACGCCCGGCGAAGTCAAGATTCTGAATACCTGCCGGCACTTGTACCCGATAACTGGATACAGGCGCACCAGAGATAAGAAAGTTAATCACCGAGCTGCCATAGATGCGTCCCTCAGCGACCGAATATAAATGGAGCACATCCGCCTGAATCGACTGGGGCAATTGCTCCACCGTCAACTCCGCCGACCAGTCCGCCTCGCGCATACGTAGGGCGAGCTGCAGTTGCGCCACCTTCTTGGGAAAGAAATTGGCTGCTTGCTCGCTCAAGCCTTCAAGCGAAGCAGCGCTCACACGCAGGCCGGGATCGGCAGTCACACCGATGTGTCCGCGCACACTTTTAACATCCAGCGCAGCAAAGGTCGGCAAGACCCAACGGCTCCCGTCCAGTCGGTGATTATTCTCTAACTCGGCCTGAATGAAAATACGCCCCGACAGCGGTTGACTAAAAACTAAGCGCAGCGTCCGTTGCCCGTCATCGGCTTCCGTGATAAAATAGTCCGCGAGATTCTCCACCTTGAGGTTGGCTAGTGCATAGCCTGCGGGGATCGCGATAAAGAAGTCCCGCAAGGGGGCTTCACGAATCGTCAACTCCATCTCGGCGGTGAGGCTCTGATCCTCTTGACCAATGTGGTATTGCAGAATTTGCGAGACCGCGACTTCGGGCAAAATGTTTTCTGCGCGAATTTTGTAACTGTATTGCGTATCGGAAAAACGATAAGCCAACAGCTGCCCACTCCCGACCAGAGGTTGAGCAACCGAAGGGAAATACTCAGGTGAAATTTGGGCAAAGCCATTCGACTCCGCCACATCAATGGAAACCGCGCCCTGATTGATGATCCGGATAAAGCCACTGTGGCGGATCGCATCTTGCGGCACGATGCGAAGCGGCTCGGCCTCGATCGGGAAGGCACCCATCGCATACTGCGAGTGCACCTGAATCGAAAAGTCTTCAGTGTAGGCTTTATTGAGTTCGAGCCGGAGCGCACCCTGCAACAGCTTCCAGCTGAGAATGGCATTGCTCTCGACTCGGGTGATTTCGCCTTGACCCTTGAGGTCGAAGCTGAGCGCCTTCATTGAACCCTGCATGATCTGCACATCGATATCGTTACGCTGACGAATGAGGCCGTTGCCCACTGCGACTTGCGCAATGCTCTGAGTGGAGTAAATCAAGCTGGCGTCGGCGGCCTGTGGGTTTTTCCACGAAGGATCTGTCCACTGCATCTTAAAGATGCCATTGCCGGGTAAGCTACCGACAAGTGCCGCGCCCTCTGCCTGAAGAGGCGCATCATTAAGTTGAATACGCTCTTTCGAAACGGGCAAGCCGCGCAACTGGACGGGCTGCAGGGGCGCATCGATCAAATCGAAATCGACCTGACTGATGCCATTCTCAGTGTGGATGCGTGCTTCAAATTCCAAATTTATCGGATAAGTGCCCGTCTTTTCGATCTCCAACCAGTAGCCCCTACGATCCAGCGTAATTTTTGCCCCTTTGATTTTTGGTGCCGTGGTAAAAGCCGCCATTCCTGAAAGTAGAGGCACTTTGTAAGCTTGATCGTAGAGCGCTTCAATCGAGCCAGTGAGGGTGAAGCGTAAACCGCCCTCTTTGTAAACGCCCTGCAGATCGAAATTCGCAAAGTTCAGTGGTGGCCGGCGCAAATGACTGAGCTGCAAACTCAAGCCCTGCTGCGCACCGCTGAAGCGATAACTAAACTGATTGAGATCGGACTCTTCAAGGAGCAGAAGGCCGTTCAGCGCGACAGGCTCGATCAAAGCACCCTTGCCGATAATCCGCATGCCTCCTGATAGAAAGCCTTCTTGCACTGTCGAAAAGAATAGTGGCTGCTGCGCTGCCGGCAAGGTTTCCAGTTGACTGATAGCGGTGATCACACAGTCGACACTCCCCTGCTCGATTGGCTCTTTCAGGGAAATGAGCAGCTGCCGTTCGGGCTCGCCTTTTCCCTTCGGGCTCAGATGGCGCACGCCCCATGAAGCGACGTTCGGCCCCGTCACAGTGGCCAATTCTAAGTCGCCGGTGAAGTTTAACTCGATCGTCTCCAGTTCTCCGTGTTTCACAGATACATTGAGCTGCGTCTCTTGCTTTATGGAATCTGTCTCCACGAGGACCGTGCTCTGTGTATCGACGGCGTAGATCAGCTTGTCTTCAGCTTTGGAATCGACCGGATCGCCCAAAGTCGCTGAGATCACGATACGCCCGCCCTTGCCGTCAGCGCCCGCGTCGAGCGCGAGCGAATCGACTTGGTAGGATTTCTCTTTAGCCACCAGCGAGGTGCTTGCGAAGACGGTGATCAAGCAAAGGAGGTATGCGAGTAGTTGAGTGATTGCTTTCATAATTTGTAGGGGCGCGACTTGTCACGCCCGCTGTGGTTCGGTGCTGTGGTTCGGCGCTTGGCTTCGGTGCTTGAGTTCGGTGCTTGAGTTCGGCGCTTGGGTTCGGCGCTGTGGTTCGGTGCTTGGGTTCGGCGGGCGTGACAAGTCGCGCCCCTACGTTTTATTTTTTTCAGATTCGTGAACGTTTAGTTATTCAAATCGGGTGAAAAGTGTATTGGCGGTTTGGATCATATTTTGAAGCTCGGTCACGCGTGACTGCGTGGGGAAGGCTTCGGGCAAGCCGCGGGTTAAGGCTTCGAGTTCGTCGAAGTTGTAATTAGCGGCGTAGGGATTATTGGCGAGTCGCTCGGCAAAGAGCGCACTGGTCGCGGCGAGACGTAGGGAGGCGGGCGCGGCATCCAGATCGGGAATCTGACGCGGCATTTCTAATGGCCAGGCGCGCTCGACATATTCACCCGTGGCGGGCACGCGGTAGCGCACTTGCAACTTGCCCAAGGCACCCGTCAGTTCGGGGTCGCTATTGATCTTCAAGACATAGAGGGCGGTGCCGGACTCGGCTTCGCCGATCTCGGCGGCATCGACCGTGTTATCCCGGAAGTCTTGCTCACGTAGCTGATGCAAATCGTATCCGATTTGTCGATACGCGGTGACGCGTTCGGGGTTCCAAATGATTTGCACCTTCACATCGGCCGCGCCGACGCGGAGCGTGCCGGCGAGTTTCTCGGCAAAGTCCGCCGCTGCGGTATCGGCTGAATTAAGGAAGGCGTAGCGCCCGTCGCCATTGCGAGTGATCTCTTCGAGCAGTGCATCGTTATAGTCTTCCCAGCCGATGCCATAGGCATCGAGCGCGATGCCTTGCTTGCGCTGCTCGATCACCATTTGAGCGAGGTTCGCCGAATCGACATCGCCAAGATTGGCGGCGCCATCGGTCATTAAGATCACGCGGTTACTGGCAGCCGGATTGTAGCTAGCCCCGGCGGTATCGTAGGCCACTTTCAGTCCTGATTCGAGATTGGTGCCGCCTTGGGGCTGATAGTCGAGGGCACGTGCAATCGCGGCTCTCTGATCGCTGACAGTCGAGGCGTTCGCGATCAAGGTGGGCTGACGCGCAAAGAGCACGATGTTGAGCCGATCTTGATCGGTCAGCTTTCCTTGGAGCGCTTGCAGGCTCTGCTCAAGAATCGCCCGACGGTCGGGGCGCTGCATGGAGCCGGAGTTATCAATGAGTAAGTTAAGATTGAGCGGCTGGTTGGCGGCACGGCCGGCGGCTTGTGTTTGCAGGGAGAAGCGAACGATTTGTCGGTTATGCGCAAAGGGATGCTGCGCGATCTCCCAGTTCAGCGTGACGGCTTCGTTCTCACGCGGCGTGGGGTCGCCATAATTAAAGCTATTCACAAACTCCTCCGTCCGAATCAGCTCGGCGGCGGGGATGCGCTGCGTGCTCAAGGCCGCCTGCGCCAATTTAAACGAAACATCGCTGACATTAAGCGAGAAGGTAGAAACCGGTGCCTCACGAGTCGATTTCTCGGCTTTCGGGGTTTGGCGGGTGAGTTCGTTGCGAGCGATGGCCGCCTTCTCGACGTTCGAAAGCACTACCATTTGCTGCACGATGACTCCGTTCTCTCCGCGATCATAGGAGAAGTTAGTCTGTTGGGTGACGAACTGAAGGATGCGGTCGAGATTCAGATTACGTAGCGAAATATTCACACGAGGGTCGGCACCATCGGCAGGGGGAGCATAGGCTATTTGGACACCGCGACGCTCCGGATCGTATTCGACGGAAAGCTCTTCGAGGGTTTCAATCACTTTGCTCAGCGGCATACCGCTGAAATTCACTTGTGGGATGACGATTGCATCTAACTTGTTTACAAGAAGTGCACTTGCTGAAGGAGACTCCTCCATTTCAAACACCTTCGCCCGCTCCCATGCTTGATCGACCGACGCGAGCATATCGGAGCGGGTTTTAGATTCCGCACCATCGTCGTCGGCCAAGTCATATTCATTGTTCCCGCCATCTCTAGCTTTCGATAGAGAGGAGGTATCTGTTCGCAGATCGGCATCGCCATACGCCCCTGCCATTGCATAACCGGGCTGCGAGGCTGCGGGCGGAGCAGGTTGAGCCGAAGCTGCCCAATCGAAGCCGACTTCCGTATCTGCCATTTTGGTCACTTCGAGGGATTTACGCTCAATCTGAATTCGCTGTGCCCCGCCCCGAGGAACTTCCGGAGAAGAGGCCGCCCGGTTCACTGGTTCAGCGACACCAGAAGATTGAAAGGCGACACCAGCAGTTTGAAAGAACGCCTCCAATTCATTTGCCGGCTCGGCACTTGCTGCTGGGGCAGCGAAGGGATCGACGGGGCCACTTCTCGATGGTGCGGTCTGCGACGGTTTTGCGGCATCGACGGGGGCAGATTCCACGTAACCATTAAGAGCCATATCGCTGGACGCATACGCATAGCTCTGATCACTCTCGATTTGATCCATGTTCATTACATTGCTCTCGTCCTGCATTAGGCGCTCGCCCGCTGTGTTTTTCTTGCCACGGGCGAACCCGCCTGAGTCGCCGCCCAAGACGCCGGAGCCGCCCAAGCCGCTGGAGACGGTGAAACTCTCGGTGGAAACTTCGACCCCCTCCAGCTTAGACTTCATCTCCTCCTGTGGTGCCATGAAGGACGCTTCTTCAGGTACCTTGAAGTTAGCGGATTCAGCCATTTGTCGCTCGATTCCAGCTGATCGGGCATCGGCACGTTCGGATGCTTCTTGCGATGACTTGCGCACCGCTCCGACTGATGGAATCATGATTGCCGCGAGCACCCCAACGAGAATGAACATCGCGGCGATTTCGAGTAGCCCCATATGCCACCATTTTTTAGAATCCTTTTTCGAAGTGATTTCTACCGTAACTTCATCCCCAAAAATCTCGCGTCGCCGCTCCTCACTTAGCCGCAGGGGTGGCTGCACTGCAGGCGGTGAAATTTCGTCGCGGGCGGTGTGCACCTCGCCCATCAGGGTGGCCATGCGATCACGGAAATCCGACAATTCCTCGTCGACTGTAAGGATCTTCTCCAACTCATCGGCATCGGCCTCAGGTAGCTCTCCTGTCAGGAGGGCGAGGACGCGACTCTCTAATTCTTCGCGTAGGCTGCGTGTGCTTGGCTCACTCATTGTGCAATGCCCTCCTTGTTGAGTTCGACTTCCAGTGTTTTGAGCGCGTGGTGCAGGCTGTAGCCAACATTGCTGACGGTCATGCCCATCTGCTGGGAAATCTGCTTATAACTTAAATTTTCGATAAATTTCATTTGCACGAGGCTGCGGGCGCGTGGCTCTAGGCGCTCGATACAGACGCGCATGAGGCCGGTGCGTTCGTGGTAGTCCGCCTCGGCATCGGGGGTGCGGCTGGGATCCGTCAGCTCGGGCTGCGCATCAGGCTCCCCTTCGCGAATCGTGGAGGAAAAGGGCACGATCTTACGCACCCGGCGGAGCTGATCAATGGCGAGGCGGCGCACGGTGGTGTAAAGCCATGCCTTGGGCTGATCGACCGTAGCTAGGTGCTTTTGCAATCGAATAAAGGCATCTTGCACGATGTCTTGAGCCAGCTGTTCGTCTTTGGTCATTTGGTAAGCGAACCCAAGCAGGGGGGATTCCAGCGCATGAAAGAGCTCTGCCAAACTAAGTTTGCGTGGCTGTGCGCTAGGATCGACTGCTGGGGCTGAGGGGTTCACAGCAGCCAGTCGCGCGGGGCACATTGAGGGGAGAAATTCATGCAGATATCATAGGTTCTAAGCTATAGACGTTAGCTGAGGAACTTTATTAGAAGATTTTTTGAAAAAATCTTCGGGGAGGGGTGCCACTAGAAGAATTTTTAACCGGTTAGCCGAATTCGACGCCACTGGCGTGGCATCGCTACGCGCTGAGATGTAGCGATGCCGCGCTAGCGGCGTCTCCGTGGAATCCGCTCAGAGACGCGACTGGCATCGCGTCGCTACAAATAGGGACTACTCCCGCTCAGGCTCCTTCAATGCGCGCAGCATAGCGACGAATCCTGAAGGTGCTCTCGGCCACTTTCCTAGGACTCACGGTTTCTCCTAGGCTGATGAGGCACATCGACATGCCAGCAACACTGACCGGCATGCTATGCATGATGAGAGTTAGCGTAAGGCTATCACAGATTATTTTCGTTTGAGCAGGGTTCTCAAGTTTTGCGGCATCAGTGCCATTTGCCCGCGATAGCGCCTCACACGAGTGGGCGTTTCGCAGAGATAAAAGACCTCGGGGTCGATGGCTTGCACCAGCTTGAGCGCGGGTGCCAGTCGCTTACGTTCGCAGACGATATAGAGTTCGCTGACAGGGCCTTTGATGCCCTCGCCCTCAAAGCGAGTCACGCGGTAGTCGGCCACGATGAGAGCCTCTTGAATTTCCTGCGCATGGGTGCCCGTGATGATCCGTAAGATGGCGTGGCCGAGCGCGAGCTTCCGCTCTAGAACGATGCCGACCACATTTCCGGTGGAATAACCCAGCGCGTAAAACAAGAGGAGCCAAGGGCGCTCCAGCACGGTATTGACGACGGTGGCGATGACGACCAGCCATATCGTGACCTCGAAGATTCCCAAGATAAAGGCCATCACTATGCGTCCTTGCATGGTCGCAATCATCCGGATCGTCCCGATCGAAACATCGAGCACGCGTGAGCAAAATACTATTAAGGCGAGTAAGCCCAGCGGAAGATCATTAAATTCAAAAGCCATAAAGGCGGCGCAGCCTTACCAGCCTACGCGACGCACTCAAGGAAAAGTTTGAAACTTGTATTTTTTAGGATGTCGTTTCGAGAGTTATCACTCGTAGGGGCTTCACTTGTGAAGACCGAGTGGAACGGGGCTAAGGATCGGCGGTCTTCACAAGTGAAGCCCCTACGTTTCTAGGAATCTCTGGAACAATCCACAGTCAAAAACAATTTGCCACTCGCAGACTCTTCGCGAGCTTCCATCATTTGCCCTATGCCGATCCGCCGACAACTTGCCAGCAGCCTGACTGAGAAATACCGCCAACCTGACTTTTGGTTGCATTGCGTGCTCTTCGGTCTGCTCGGGGCGGCGCTCTGGCCGCTCACCATGTGGTTTGCGCAGACGGCGAACGACCAAAGCCGTATCTTGCACGCGCTAATCGTGCTGACGGCGGCCTCGGTGCTACTGGTGCGCTTCGGCGGGGTCACGGTCGAGCGACCGCTGGAGCTGAACCCGGCGGCGCGGCGGGCGCTTTTTGCGGCTTACGGGATGCTGCTGCTTACGTATCTGGCACCCTTTGTGACGAGTTCGGGCTGGGCGGGGCTGCTGATCATCCCGGCCTATTGCTGTGCGCTGGCGGCATTGGTGCGCTTCGTCTTCGGCGAAGGGACACAGCGACTGACACGAACTGTGGCGGGCACGCTGTGTGCGTTTTTGCTGCTGAGCATTTTCATGGAGCCGCTGGACTGGCCCTTACGCTCCCTGGCGGGGCAATGGACTAGCTACGTGCTGGAGCTAATCGGGCAAAGCACCGAGCTTGGGCTGGTGGGACAAGAAGCGGGACCGCCAATGCTCATCCTAATGGTCAACGAGCACCCCTTCCACGTCGCCTCGGAGTGTAATGGCTTCGGAGTCATTCTAACAAGTCTGCTCCTCGCGCTGCTGCTGGCGATCTACCGGCGACTGAGCGTATTTGATCTTTGCCTCAACGTGTTGGCAGGCGTGATTATTGGCTTTGTTTTTAATACCCTTCGCATCGTGATCATCGTGCTGCTGGCACCGTCGCTGATGGAGCACTACCATCTAATGCACGAGATCGTAGGCGGGCTGACCTACTGGGCGTGCTTGATTTTGGTCTGGATCTGTTTAAACGGGCCGACCGAGCCGGAGAAGGCTTAAAACGTGGGGGCACTTCGCACGCCCGCCGATCAGCAGGAGCCATTCCGACGCGGGCGTGACAAGTCGCGCCCCTACAAATCACGTCCAATCGCAGAGGGAGTCGATGTAGTCGCGGGAGCCTTCGCGTAGCCAACTGTCGAGCTGGGCGGGGTCTTTGAGTTGCTTGCCGCGCTGGCGGGGCACCACGAAAAAGGCGGAGTCTAAGCCGCTGATCGCGGACATGTCGCCCCAGAGGCGTTCGAATTGAGAGACGGGGAAGATGTCTTCTTGGCCATGACCCCAGCGTTTTTTGACGTCCTTGATCGTGATATAAGTCGCCAGCCGCTGGGCGAAGTAACGGACGGCGGCGCTGACTTTTTGACTGTCGGCCAGATCGTCGCGCGTTAAGCCGAAGGCGGCGAGCAGGGCGTCGATTTCGATCCAGTTGGTCAGGGTGTTGTAGTAGCTGAGCTTGAGCTCGTCCTCTTCGCGGGGCAGCGCTAGGCCTTCGACTAGGCGGACGCGACCATCGACGCGGGCGAGGCCGCCGCCGGCGTCGTCGAGTCGGCGGGGGATGACTTCGAAGGAAATCGCGGCACCGGTGCGGCGGTGCAGACCGAGTATGCTGGGGTCGACGTTGGCTCCGAGGGTGTCGATATTGTGCATGAGGAGTGTGCGCAGATTGGGGCGCTCTTCGAGGAGGCGCAGAAGTGTGCCGTTCAGGAGGAGATTGGGAATCTCATACCAATGCCCGACGGGGTGGAGACACTGGGGCACTAATAAATACCCTGGGCACTAATAAATACCCTGCGTATTTATTGAAAATCTGACTCTGTAAGTTTGCGCTTTCCACTATGGCGAATTCCAACAGCCTATGGAAGCCTATGGAACTGATCGATAGTCACTGTCACCTGAAGGGTTTTAAGGATAAAGGCGAACTGGAGCTTGTGCTCCAACGCGCAGCGGATGCGGGCGTGCAGCGTTTCATCACAGTGGGCACTTCGCCTGAAGACTGGGTGCCTTATCGCGAAATACACGCCGCCTACGCGGGGAAGATCGACTACACGGTGGGGCTGCACCCCTGCTCTGTGGATGTGGACTGGGCGAGTGCGGTCAGCCAACTAAGTACCTTCTTTATGCCGCCCCATGCACCCGTCGCCTTTGGCGAGATCGGGCTGGACTACTTTCACCTACCGAAAGACCCCGTACAGGCGGGCGAGGTTATCCTACTGCAAGAGTCCGCCTTTCAACAGCAGCTCTTGCTGGCCTCCGAACTAGAGTGCCCCGTGATCATCCATAGTCGCGACGCCTTTGCGGAGAGCGTCAAGCTGATCGACGAGTCGGGCATCGATTGGGCACGCATCGTTTATCACTGCTTCACCTACGGCTCCGAAGAGATCGCACAGATCAATCAGCGCGGCGGGCGGGCGTCCTTTACCGGCATCGCGACCTACAAGAGTGCAAATAATGTGCGCGAAGCACTACGCCAGCAAGGCATCGAGCAACTCATGCTGGAGACGGATTGCCCCTATCTCACACCCGAGCCGCATCGCGGTAAGCGCAACGAGCCCGCCTACATTCGACACATCGCCGAACGCTGCGCGGAAGCACTCGCCCTGCCCACCGAAGACCTGGCTGCCCGAGCTTCTGCAAATACGAAGGCTTTCTTTAACCTATCATAAGCATGCGCTGGCTCTTCAGGATTTCACTCACACTCGCCTTCCTGGGTTTGGCCTGTCTGGCCGTCTGGCCTTACCTGCCGAAGGTAGCGCGCGAGGCGGAAATCTTTTACGCCACATGGCAAAAAATGCGCGAAGGCAAACCAGCCGAAACTGGGGTGGACACATCCGAGCCAACCCCAGCGAAACCGACAGCCGACCGTGGCCGTAACTTAATCAGTCCCGATCAACTGCTCGCGAAAGCGCCAGGAATCGCCGCAACTGACGACTCTTTCATTCTAGAAGCCCGTCGCCGCGCGAAGGAAGACCCCACCGCCGCGATGGAATGGCTAAAAAGCCAGCACTCCGGCAGCGAACGCCTGCGTGGCATGCTTGAAGTGGTGGCACTTTGGGCAGCTGAAGACTCCGAGTCGGCGCTCCTCTGGCTGGAATCCAACGCACAGGGATTGGCACGGATCGAAACGCTCAATAACGGCGTCGAACTCTGGGCAGAGCGCAACCCCACAGCTGCCGCCGAGTGGATCGACGGCATGGCCAACGACGGCAGTAAAGCCACCGCCGCCAAAGCACTCGCCGCCAAATGGGTGCAGTCAGAGCCAGAAGCCGCCGTTAAATGGGTGGCCGGCCTGCCGGATGGCCCCATCCGCAAAGAGGCCACCCAAGCACTCGCCGAGTCCTGGATCCAGCAAGACGCCAAGGCCGCCAGCATCTGGGCATTTTCCGAAGCCGAATTCAACGGCAACTACGACCTTCTCGGCGAAACCATTCGCGAGTTCAGCAAGCAATCTCCTGAGGAAGCGGAAGCCTTTGTCCGCGACATGGCCGAAGCCGATTACTCCCCGATCGCCCTCGCCTCACACGTGCTTGGCCGCGCCGAGGATGACCCTGCAGGCACCGCCAAATGGCTTGCCACGATGTCGCCCGACGACCCGATCTACTCCGCAGAATATGCCAACGGCCTGATGCAAGTTTGGGCTGAGAGCGACTCGATTGCCGCCTCCGAGTGGCTCAGTGAGCAACCGAAAGGAGCGCAGCGTGATGCCGCTATATACGGTTTTAGCGAAACTATCCAACAATTCGAGCCCGCGGCCGCGGCCGCATGGGCCAACACGATCGACGACCCCGACCGCCGTATCATGCGCCTCACAGAGAGCGTCAGCCAATGGGCGCGCACGCGTCCAAAAGAAGCGCTCGATTGGGTCAAAACCGCCGAACTTGAGCCAGCAGTCCGGACGCATTTAGCCAATCAGATCGGCGCGGATTAAATCACTCTTCCTCCGCCTGCAACACCAGCCGCCCGCGATAGACCAGGTACGCCAGACCATCCTGATAGACATAGCTATCGAAACCATCGGTTTGCAGCCAGAGTTCGCCATTCTTCTGAGCAAACGCTTCTTTCATCTGATAATCCGTGGCGCGTTTCAGATCCGCAGGCAGCCAGACGATACCAGCGTCGTGCAAAACACCGAAGAAGCGCTCCGTGATTTCGCCCTGAGTGACCTCCGATTGCAACTTGCCCTCTTGAATAAAGGTGCGCGACTTCGCGGTTTGCATACCATGGTTCGTATCGGAGACTGAGATGCCATGCAGCTGACCATCCTCCCACCAATAGCGTTGCTCAACTGGGAACGTCTGGCTGTAACCGGTGGCGGTCGAATGGATCGTAAAATCGCCCACCCAGCGCCCTTCATAGCGTTTCAAATAATCCACCACCTCGTCGGCTTGCAGAGCCAGCGAACAAAAGAAAAGGAGTGAGCAAATAGGGGGCAATCGAAACACTAAATTAAAATGTATAAGGATTCTTAGAAAACGGGAAGGACAAAGCGTAGGGTGGCAACGTCTTCCGTAGGGGCTTCACAAGTGAAGCCCCTACAAATTGCAAGCTTGGCGTCTTACACATTCCCACACTTAATCGCCTGCATGATTTACGATCCTCAAAAGCTCCTCCTGCTCGCAGGGCCCTGCTCACTCGAAAGCCTCGATACCTGTCGCCCCGTGGCCGACGCCCTCGCGACGCTCCAACAAAAGCACCCAGAGCTGAACATCCTCTTTAAAGGCTCCTTCGACAAAGCAAACCGCACTTCCATCGGCAGCAACCGTGGCACGGGACTCGAAGCCGGGATGGAAATCTTTCAGACGATCAAGGCCGAATACGGTTTTAAAACCGTGACCGACATTCACACACCCGATCAGTGCGCCATCGTCGGTGCCGTTGTCGATGCGCTGCAGATCCCGGCCTTCCTCTGCCGACAAACCGACCTGCTAGTCGCGGCCGCCGCAACCAACTGCGCGATCAACGTGAAAAAAGGCCAATTCCTCTCACCCTACGAGATGCAGTTTGTGACTAACAAGCTGGAAGAAGCGGGTGCCAAAGAAATCTGGCAGACCGACCGCGGCACCAGCTTCGGCTATCAAAATCTCGTCGTCGACATGCGCAGCTTTAGCATCATGGCTGGCAACGGTCACCCCACGATTATCGACGCGACACACAGCGTGCAACTGCCCGGTGCCGGCGGCGGCATCAGCAGTGGCCAACGCGAATTTGTCCCGCCCCTCGCCCGCGCCGCGCTCGCAGCTGGAGCCAATGGTGTCTTCCTCGAAACGCATCCCGATCCCAGCAAAGCCATCTCCGATGCCGCCAGCCAAGTGCCACTGAGCGAACTGCCGAAGTTGATCGAAAGCCTGCTCCGCGTCTGGCAAGCAGTCAGATGAAGGTCGAACGTCCAACATCGAACGCCCAAGGTCGAATGCTCCAATTATTCAAAACGGGAGGCCCGATGCTCTACGTTCGATGTTCAACGTTCGATGTTCGATATTCCATGTTCGATGTTCAGTGTTCAACCGGAGGTAATTCGTGAGAATTACTGGAGGTCGCGCACGCGGCATCCCACTAAAAGCACCGAAGGGCAATCACACTCGCCCCGCCACTGATCGCTTGCGGGAGGCTGTTTTTTCCAGCCTCGGCGCAAGTGTCGAAGGCTGCCGCGTGGCCGATCTTTTTGCCGGCACCGGCAGCTACGGATTGGAAGCACTCAGCCGCGGCGCCGCCGCGGCGACGTTTTTTGAAACGGATCGTGCGGCACTGACATGCCTGCGGCAAAATGTGCAAGCAGCACTGCGTAGTTGCGCTCTGGATACAAATGCGGCCAAGGTGATGGCGCGCGACATCTTCAGCCTCGATGTGAATAGCCCCGCTTACGATTTGGTGTTTCTCGATCCGCCCTACGAGATGATCGAGGCCAATATCGAGCGTATCTTCGAAAAAGCCGTCAACCCGATTGCACTCGACGACGCTCGAGCCATCGTCGAACTTCCCGGAAACTTAGAGCCAAAAATCGCGGGCTGGGAACTCCTCCGCCGCATCGGCAAAGCGAGCAAAGACAAGCCGACGGCGCTGATCTTCCAACGCATGCCATAGCAGCGCGACAGCGCCTGCACGGCTGCAACTGTCACAGCGTATTCAGGATGTTTCTAAAACAGAAATCCGCCCACTACGAGCGACCTGCTTCCCTAAGTTCGCCCATTAGTAAAACTTATAGCCGGGCGTCGCGTAGCTCGGCGCGAATTGGATAAGGCTCACCACGGCCACCATCAAGAGCCCGATTTGGTTTTGCGGGTAATCCGGCGCGACCAGAAAGATACCCATCAGCACCGAGGCCTCGGAGAGCGCCAAGCCGACGATCATGGCCACAAGTTGTTGCGAGGGCAGCGCAACCTTCGGGATTGTCAGCCAGCGGATCACGGTCGCCAAAACGAGCGGCAGGAGACAGGCCAACCAGAGCCAAAGCGCCATCGACTCGACGGCGTTTTCACCTTTGGAAAAACCATCCGCCAGAAAAACCTGAAAGACGAAGGCCGCCTGTAGTTGGACGAACCATAGAATCCACATGACGAGGGCGTGTTGTTTAGTCGGTTGCATGATGATATCGATAGATTGCGAAAATTTAAATCGGTGCTAAAGAAAGAAGTGGCGTGTCCGCTTGCGGACGCCCCCGCTAGAGTGAGCTGGCAGTGAGCTGGCAGTCAGCAGGCGTCCGCAAGCGGACACACCACAAAAATCACCGCCGCTCGGTAAACCACTGCACCACGCCGGCGCAGTCGCGGCAATTCAAAATCTGCTCGGCTGGGATAGCGCCCTTGCGCGCCATATTCACGCCCGCCTCGTATTGGGCGAGGCCTGCCACTTTGTGCGCATCGGGATTGATCGCACACATCAAGCCCTTCTCGGCCGCACGACGCCAGAGGCGCCAGTCCATATCGAGGCGTTTCGGGTTGGCGTTGATCTCGATAATCACCTTGTTGGCGATCGCAGCATCGATCACTTTGTGAAGATCGATTTTGTAAGGCTCACGGCGTAGTAAAATACGCCCCGTCGGGTGCCCCAGCATGACAGTCGCCGGATGCTCGATCGCGCGAATCACGCGAGCGGTCATCTCCTCTTCCGATTGGCTGAAGCTGGAGTGCACGGACATCACCGTGTAATCGAGTGCCTCCAAGGTGGCATCTTCTAGGTCGAGTGAACCGTCAGGGAGAATATCGCACTCAATGCCGGAAAAAACATGCACCGACGATTCGCCAGACTCATTAAAGGCTCGGATCGAATCGATCATTTTCAACACGCGCTCATCGCTCAGGCCATTGGCCTGATAGCTCGCCTTCGAGTGATCCGCCAGCCCTAGATAATCAAAGCCCAACGCCTGCGCACCTTCGGCCATTTCCTCGATACTAGCACGGCCGTCGGATGCGGTGGTGTGATTATGAAAGACGCCACGAATCTGCGAAAGCTCTACGAGTGTCGGCAAAGTGCCTTCCTCCGCTTGATCCAATTCGTTCAACCCCTCCCGCATTTCCGGAGGAATCTCTCGCAAACCCAAAAACTCAAATAATTCCCTTTCTGATTCAATTCCCAGACTTTCACTGACTCCGGTTCGCTTCGCGCCTGGTCTTGTCGTCGCTTCGCTCCTCGGAACACCTTCACTCTCACTCTCACTCTCACTTTCAGCCTCACTCCGAAGGTCACTCTTTAGCCCCCATTCGCTCAAGCTATACCCACGAGCCAAGGCTCGTTGCCGCATCATGACATTGTGCTCTTTCGATCCGGTAAAATGATGCAGCGCAAACGCAAACTGTGCCACAGGCACCACCCGCAGGTCCGCTTGCAAACCCGACTCGAAGCGCACGCTGGACTTCGTTGCACCCTGAGCCGTCACTTCTTGCACCGCGTCTTGCGTGACAAACCAATCCATCACCGGTTGCGGTTCTGCGGAAGCCACGATAAAGTCCAAATCGCCCACCGTTTCTTTCAGGCGCCGCAAACTGCCTGCCGCTTCCGCGCGATCGACCTCCGGCAAGGCTCGCAAGCCTTCCAGAATCGGCTCGGCCACCGCACGCGCGTCCCACCAAAGATGCCGCTTGGCGTAGGCCGCACGGTTCGCGATTCCGCTAATAATTTTCTCCGCCGACTTGGTACCGAATCCCTTCAACCCAGCCACCTCGCCCGACTCGCAAGCCGCTTTCAACGCATCGATACTTTCGACACCCAGCGCATCGTGCAGCTTCTTCACTTTCTTTCCTCCCAGTCCAGGGATCTCCAACATCTCGATCAAGCCCGGTGCGACCGATGCGCGCAGCTTAGTGTAATATTCCAATTCACCCGTGGCATGCAGCGTCTCAATCTTATCCACCAGCGCAGAGCCAATGCCTTTGATCAAAGCCAGCCGCTCTTCCGCGATCACCTCGCCGAGATCGTCGTCCATCGTTTCGAGCACTCGTGCACCCGTCGCATAGGCGCGAATCTTAAACGGGTTCTCCCCCTTAAGCTCTAGAAGCACAGCGATGTCTTCTAGGACGTCTACGATGTCGGCTTTGTTCATGCGCAAAACACTGCAAATCACCTCCTGATCCGAAGCATCTGCAGTCAATTCAAAATCAGACCTAAACTTAGCAGAATCTTCAGGGGCGAGTTCCTGTAACTCCTCCCAGTAACTTTGTCGCAGCGTATCCCAATCACTTTGGGTGGCCGGCTTGCTGCGCCAATTGCCCAACAACCCCCACAAACGTAGCAAAACCAAAGCACCGATCAAATACACCAAATCGATCCCTCCCACGACCCCAAACAGAATTAAGGCCAGAACGATTCCAACGAATAACTTTATTACAGTAACAAACATATATCAAAAAATGGAAACACGAGCACCAGGTTCGCCTACCAAATCACTTCCACCTCGTAGGCTCCAAAAACGCCATCACTTGAAATAATTGGCATTACCGCAGCCTGCGCAGTAGCGATCAATATTCGATCAAAAGGATCTTTATGATGTGCCGGGAGCTGCGTGGACGCATAAATAATTTCATCGACCATCATAGCGCGCTCCAAAGCCATCTTCCGCACACAAGCAGGCACATACTCGGCTGGTTGGGCTGGTAGGGATAATTTACCAATGGAATACTTTAGGCTGATCTCCCAGACTGATGCCTGACTGTAGAAGAGTTCATTCTCCGCCGCCTCGATAAGCTCGTAAGCCCGTGACGAAAGCTGTGCGCTGTCCAACCATGAAAATAGGAGCGCATTCGTATCCAGTAGATACCTCATAGCCCAAATAGTTCGCCTACCTCGCGATTCGTTTCGGAACTATTCCACTCATCTCCCAAGGAAACCCGCCCATTATCAAAGCCAATCGGACGCTTGGCCTCAGCCGCAGCGGCGACTTCCGACGAAAGAGGCCGCAATTCTGCAATTGGTTTGTTGCGATCACACAAAATAATGGTTTCTCCAGCTTTGGCCCGCTTAGCGTAGCGAGAAAGATGAGTCTTGGCTTGATGCATGTTCACTTTGAGCATGACAAGACTTAGTCACACTAAATCGACTTAGTCAAGTCATTGAAATATAGCAGGGGCCGACTGGGTGTAGCCAGAACCGCGGGGAGCGGCCACCTAAAGGAAGCCGCATACGTATGCCCGCTCCTTTAGGTGCGGAGCGAGTTCAGTCAACACGAGACGTTCAAGTCGCTTTCGATCAACTCTCCGACATTCAGAGAGTCTTTAATCCACGGCTCGGGCGGCGCACCATTACCATCTAGGTGTTGCACAAATTCAGGCGTGTAATCACGGCTAAGGTGCCAATGAGGCCATCCTGAATGGGCGGTCACCAACGACTTTCGATACGGATTAAGGAAAACGTATTTAGCAAAGCCTTCCATCGCATCGTCCGCACGCAGTTGATGATCATAAAAATCGCGCTGCCAACTCAGGCCAGCAGCCTCAAGGGCTTCTTTGGTCTTCGCTTTGAATTTGATGATGCGTCTTGCGAATAGCTAGTTTTTCAGGCGTAGGGGCGCGACTTGTCACGCCCGCAGAGAATCCGTCCGTCTGGGCCTGCGCAGCTTGATCCAACACCACCTGGTCCAACGCGGGCGTGACAAGTCGCGCCCCTACGCTTTTTACGTTCCCATAAACTTCCCTTTCTCGTCGAGCGGCAGCCTAACCACCCACAACATCTCTTTCGGTAATTTATAATTCACTAGGGCTCCTCTTAGCAGCTCTTTCCAATCCTGAACTTCGGATCCAGTATAGTACACGACCAACTTTTGCCCCCACTCGGAATCGGGCAGACCGACCGCAAGCACTTCATTCACACCGTCGATTTTTGCGACGGCTGCTTCCACTTCGCAGGGGTCAATCTTTTCGCCACCGCTGTTGATTAGGCGATCGACTCGACCGATCACGTGGAGATGTCCGTTAGCATCAAGGCGTCCCTCGTCATCGGTTACATAACCTTGGGACAGATCAATGAGCGGTCGCCCATGATAGCCTTTGAAGAGCGCGGAACTTTGAATGCGGATCCGCCCGTCTGGATCAATTTCGATACGGGCATCGCCCATGGGCTGAGCGCCGGCATTGGGGTTCTCGCGGAACGCTTCGGCTGGGATCGCGGCGACCATTGCGGCGGTTTCCGTCATACCGTAAACGGGGACGACGGGCAATTTCAACGTGCGCGCCCGTTGTGCGAGCGCATCACTCATCGCCGCCCCACCCACAAAGAGGGCGCGCACTGTAGTGAGTTTCTGGGTACGTTCTGAATCCGCCAACGCGCGTTGCAGCTGCGTAGGCACATACGAGAGGCAGGCATCCGCAACTTCGTCTTCATCAAATCGAATGTACCCACCAGAATGATACGTGCGCAGCAATTGCATGAGCCCGCTGACATGATACAGCGGGAGCACGCAGCAACTATTGATCGCGCCACCGCCGAGGAAAGCTTGCACGCCATCGCAAGCTGCCTCCAACGATTCCCACGTATGGACAGCAAGCTTCACCCCGCCGGTGCTACCGCCGGTCGGGATTAGAATCGAGCCCGCATCGAGAGGTTGGAGTCCCGTAGGGGCGGCACTTAATTTCATCCCTGAGCCTGTCGAAGCGGTGACGACCCCATCAGAAATGTCGGAGCCACTGCGGTCTTCACAAGTGAAGCCCCTGAAGCCCCTACCGAAAATAATCCTAAGCGAAACGAGACTTCCTAGCTCCAGCCACTCCTTTTTGCCCCAATTCGGATTGGCCAGAATAACTGGTATCTGCAACGAAATTGCCGCGAAGAAACCAGCAGCGAAAGCAATGGGATCTCTTTCCGAAATCAAAATCCCGGATGCGGACTCCGAGTCGGAAAGCCCCTGAAGCCGTGCGCGGCAGCCTGCAACTTTCGCGCAAAAGTCTTTGCCCGAGATGCCTGCAATCCAATCGCGGTTGAGTTGTGCTAAATCAAATTCCATATCCGCTCAGGGTTATATTTCTGGCGATCGGCAGCACGAATCTGCGGCGACGTTTCTATTGGCTGCAAACCATCATCAAACACATTCAAAGTATCAAATCCGATGGGGCGACTAAACTGCGGCAGGCTATCGGCAAGGCGCAGGCTGTTTTCCAAACCGATGCCAGTTTCAAACACGGACGAGAGCACCACTTGCTCTGCAACGGGCGCGAGTTTCGTGGCGAGCTGCACGACATCGCCCAACAGGGGCGCTTTCACCACCAGCGGCCCTGCCCATGCGCCCGGCTTCAACCAGCGCTGACCTGCGGCACCATTCAGCGATTCGTCGAGGGCGATCGTCAGTCCGGAGTCTTGCATGTATTGAGCCATCGCCGCTTCTTCGCCGCAGGCCAGCGGCTGCTCGATGTAGTCGGTCTGATCCCGAAAGCATGTCAGCAGCTCCAACCATTGCTCCAGCTCTGAGCTGGTCAGACTCGCATTGGCATCGAATCGAACGCTCATGCCTGCGGACAAAGATTCGAGCAAAGTGCGCGCCAGCGAAATTTCGACAGCTAGGGGCTCCACCCCAATCTTCCACTTTATACTCCGGTAGCCTGCACCGATTTGATCAACGGCTCGCCGCAGTCCTGCCTCACCCGCAGGCAATAGAGCGGAGACCACGTATTCGCGGACAAGTGCTGTCTGTTGCTGCAAAGCTGCTGACAGAGCAAAGGCACAGCAGGGCAAGGCTGGTGGCACCTCCAAATCAGTCTGACTCACCAGTTCCTGCAAAAAGGCAGCCGCTTCGTCCATCGTTTCTGTGCCGAACTCCGGAATCGGTGCCACTTCGCTGTAGCCGATCCGCCCGCCTTGCTCGACGCGCAGCAGAAAACCTTCGCGAATCGCCCACTTGCCACGCGCGGTGCGCAGCGGTCTGCGAAAGGCGCGTTGGTAGGACTTGACTGAAATCTGACTAAACATCCGTTTATTTGGCGTAGGGGCTGCACTTGTGACGCCGAGCCTGAGGCCACTCTACTGCGGGCGTCACAAGTGAAGCCCCTACAAATTTAACTCTTAAAAAAGCTACATGATCATTTCCTACTTGAGAAAAGACAATCTTTTGGTGAAGTCAGTCCATGAAAGCACCTCGAATCGAAGACTATTACCAATCTGCAGATCAGTTCTTCCTGAACAACTTGCCCGTCGGCCTGACCTACGACGACATCTCTCTGGCGACGCTCTACTCAGACGTGCTGCCGCGCCAAACGAATTTGACTACGCGCCTCTCCAGTTCGCTGGAGCTGCAGATACCCATCATTTCCTCGGACATGGACACCGTGACCGAGTCGAAGATGGCCATCAAAATGGCACTCAACGGCGGCTTGGGGCTGATTCATTACAACATGACTGATGAAAAGCAGGTGCGCGAAGTGGCTCGCGTAAAGAACCACATTCACGGATTCATCCAAGAGCCCATTAAAGTGGGACCCAATCAAAAGATCGGCGAAGTCATGGATCGTATCGCCGACCGTGGCTACGGCTTTAGCACCTTCCCTGTCGTGGGTGAGGACAACCAGCTACTCGGCCTATTGCCCGGACGTGTGGTGAAAGCTCGCTACGCCGAACGCCTCGTCTCCGAAGCGATGACGCCGCGCGATCAAGTTTACACACTCAACGAAAAAGAGATCACCAGTGATCCGATCAAGACCGCGGATAAATTCTTCACGGACCATCTTGGCATTCACAAGCTGCTGGTCGTCGACGACGCCGATCGCCTACGCGGCCTATTCACACTGTCCGACATCGAGCGCATCGAAGCCGAGTCGCAACAATCCGTAAAACCCGCCCGCGACAGCAAATTTCGCCTAATGTGTGGTGCCGCCATTTCGGCACACCGCACGCCGGACGGCGAACTCGACCGCGACCGCATCCTCAGCCACGTGGGTCAACTCGTGGATGAAGGCGTCGACACGGTGGCGGTTTCCACCGCGCACGGATTTTCCAAAGGCGTGGGCGATGCCATCCGCATGCTGCGCAGCGAATTCCCCGACCTCACCCTAATCGCGGGTAATGTCACCAGCGCCGAAGGCGTCGAATTCCTCGCCGATGCAGGTGCCAACACCGTCAAAATCGGCCAAGGCCCCGGCTCCATTTGCACCACCCGCATCGTCGCAGGTGTCGGCATCCCGCAGATGACTGCGCTCTACTGTGCCTCCATCGCCGCTCAAAAGAAGGGCGTCGCCATTCTCGCCGATGGCGGCATCACCAAGTCGGGCGACATGGTCAAAGCCCTCACCCTCGCCGACGGCGTGATGTGCGGCAGCCTGCTCGCCGGGTGTAACGAAGCGCCCGGCCAGATTATCGAAATCAACGGCAAGCTTTATAAGCAATACCGCGGCATGGGCAGCAGCGCCGCGATGAAAGACGGCTCAGCCGCCCGCTACGGCCACGACCGCAAGGACGTCGCCACCAAGGCAGCCGCCGAAGGCATCGAAGCGCTCAAAGAATCCGTCGGCTCGCTCAGCGGCGTGCTGCGCGAACTCGTCGGCGGCATCCAGTCCGGCATGGGCTACCTCGGCGCCGCCAACCTCGAACAACTTCGCAAAAACGCCCGCTACATCCGCGTCAGCCCCGCTGGCCAGAAGGAGTCTGCACCGCACGATGTGATCACCGTCAAGACCAGCGAATCGGAAGCCACGAAATAATCGCAGCCAACGTAGGGGCGCGACAGCTCGAATCCACCAGATGCCCGTAGTCACTACGGATTCTGCTTTTCAAAGTTATGGTATCCGCGTGATTTCTTGACCAACGAACCAGCCTCCAGCATTTCCAAATAACATGTTAACACCTTTTCAAAGCCAACTCATAGCCGACACCGGCATCTCTACTGGGGACGAAGGCAAAGGCCGCGTCATTCTGGAGATCATCAACGAACTCCGCGAAACCACCGGACGCGAAGACGCCGTCGCAGCCGTGATGAAGGTCAACGGCGGCTCCAACTCGGGCCACACCGTGGCTGGACTGAAACTCAACCTGCTGCCTGGCGGCGTGGCAGATCCCAATGTGCCCTACCTACCGATCGGCTCTGGTGTGGTAGCCGATCCGCGCAAATTCCTCTGGGAGTCCGCCTATGCTGAGCTGCACGGCCACGTCGCGATCAAACGCCTCGCCATCGACGAGCGCTGCCTCGTCTCCGATCTCTGCCACCGCTTGCTCGATCTCGCGTGGGAGGACTACCGTGTTAACATCCAAAAAGGCGCGCCCCGTGGCTCAACTGGCCGTGGCATCACGCCCGCCTACCTCGACGAGGTAGGCCAATTTCAAATTTACTACGCCGACTTCCTCGGCACCAAGGAGGCCTTCGTCACTAAGATGCAAGGCCGCATCGACCGCGCCCTGCGCGTGATCGAGCACGTCTGCCAAGTCGCTCCCGAGCGCTGGCCCACTTTCTTTGAAACCCTCACCGGCGCCGAAACCCGTGCCAACGACGAGGTGATCGAAGCGGGCTGCTTCCCTGCCTCTGAGTTCGACTTCAGCCAATTCGCTGGCGACGCGCCCTTCACACTCGACGCCAGCAAGCTGATCGAAACCTACTGGGCCGCTGGTCAAATCCTCGCCCCGCAGGTTTGCGACGTGCGCGAGCTGGTGCTCCGAGAGCAAGACAAGGGCAACTACATCATCGGCGAGTTCGGCCAAGCCTACTGGCTGGATAAGCGCCACGGTTTCGCGCCCAACGTCACCGCTTCCCACACCTTTACCCCCGAGTTTTTCCAATCCGCCGGCATCCCCGCGCAGCCCATTCACAACGTCGGTTGCTGCAAGGCCTACGATACCAAAGTCGGCACCCATGTCTTCATCTCCGAAATCGACCTCGACCACCCGCTCAGCACCCTGCTGCGCAAGATCGAGTTTGGCGCCACCACCGGACGCCAACGCATGGTCGGCTGGTATGACGCCGTCGAAAAAGGCGATGCCCTCCGCTACGGCGGCTACCAAGACCTCGTGCTGAACAAGCTCGACGCCCTCTCCCACAGCGGCGACTGGCAAGGTGAGCTGCAAATATGCACTGCTTACCAAGACGAAGACGGCAGCATCGTAAACCACGTCCCCCGCGACGCCAAAGTGCACCGCCGCCTCAAGCCTGTATTCAAAACCATGCCCGGCTGGAACGAAGACATTTCCAGCGTGCGTAGCTTTGTTGATCTCCCACAAGCTGCTAAAGTTTACGTCGCTTGGCTGATGAAAGCCTTGATCGATGTCGCTAACCACGGTGACCAGCACAAGGACAAGATCCCCAATCTCCGTTACATCGGCGTCGGCCCCGAGCCAAGCCAGATCATCAAAGATGTGCCCACAGTCGAGGAACTGCTGAAACTGGCGAAGTAAATGAAACTCCCCGAAAGCCTACAACAATGGAGCTAGAACCCAGCCAAGACATCCTCCGTCTTTCTGACGATATGGAAGCTTGAGCAGAATAGTAAGGGCTGTTTTTTTGGCAGAATCATTTGTAGGCAGAAGCATTCCTATACAATGGCATTGCGACTTGTTTTTTACGCCTGTCACCCGTTCACATATCCCTCGGCCCTGGCATCATCGCCAGCATTTGAAAGAGGGAATCCAACATTTCTAATTCTTCGACCCGTTCGACGCGGATGCCTGCCAATTGCGCAAATGGTTCAAGCAGCTTCACCGCTTCGGTTGAAGTCACGCGAATCTCGGTCGGCCGATAGCCCGTTGCATCCATATTGTTGGCGAGGCTATTCCACATCGCTTCGGTCTCCGAAACTGCCAGATCGTCGGTAAACTCCGGTGTGGGCGGCACCTCTCCCCCGCTCAATGAAGCGGCCATCGCCAACACCGGCATGACTGGCCCCGTCTCCGTCATCACCCCGCTGGTCAGGCAAGTTGCGCCCAGTTCCCATACGTCTTCCTTTTGCGGAATCGCAGCCAGTCGACTTAGCTCAAACTCACCAGGCTGAAAGACTACTTCGGACTGTCCACATTGATCCCAATCGACTGAAATGTCCTCCAAGCGCCAAGCGCCCGAATCGCCGGCCTTCGCGCCCGTTGGCAAGCGGAAGACTTTTAAACTTTCCGGCAGTGCCGGCCCCTCATCTGGACGCATAAAACTAACCGGCTCTTCCGAATCTTGCATCAACTCCAGATAGCGTAGCGCCAGTGCCATGCCGCGGCGCAGTGTGGCCAAATCCGCCGCCTCGGAAAACCAGGGGAAGCAGCGCGGGCGATAAGAACGAAAGCGGACCCAACCATGACGCCCCTTACCCGGAGTCGCTACCCCCGTGTATTCATAAAGTGCTAAATCCGGCTCCTCCATCTCGGCTTTATTAAGAAATTCCACCTCCACCATGTTCGACATTTTCATGATGACTTCTGGGATCATTGCATCCGAACCAGTCAAAGCCATTTTCCAAAAAGCCAAGCCACTCGGCGGACGATGCACATGGATGGCATAGACTTCTTTGCCCCCGCCAAGCACGGAGACGATGTCTAGCTCCTTCGTCGTGGGGTCTTCCACCGCAAAGATATCAGAATCATAAAGTTCCTTCCACGGCTGCGCTGTCCTTACCTTTTGAGCGAGCCGCATGGTCTCGCCAAATTCCGCCAGCGCGTCCGGCTTCAGCTCCGAATAAGGCTCGGGGAAGCTCTCCTCTGCCAGTTCCTCCGGAGGACTCGCCTCCGACTCCAGCCCGAAATTGAAATAGTCGTCAAAATCATCTTCCTCATCATCTTCATGGAAGTCGCCAAACATGGGATTCGCTATCGGCGGTGCTGCTCGGGGATGCAGTCCTCCGCCCTCCTCCGCATCGATTTGAACTTCCCCCAAGTTTTCGTTAGCAAACGAAAGATCGCAGTTACCAAAGTCATGATCAGCCAATTCATAGTAATCATAGTCTTCCCGATCTACTTTCTTCGACCCGAACTCCACCGCCTGCTTCAGCTTCATTAATTCCATGTAGCCGTGCGCACCGCCGCAATCTTCGATAATGTCACCGCCCTTGCCTTTCACGCAGCGCAAAAAGTCCTCCGCATCGGGCTCGAGGATCTTCTTCAACTCCACCCGATGCTCCCAACTGTCACCGAAATCATATTCGTAGCGAATCCAGTCCTTCGGCTTCTTGACGAGATCACAGAGCGCGACCTTACGCTCGTTATACATCTCACTGAAATCCTCTGACGATGGCAGCCCGTAGAAACGCCCCTTCTGCTCGAACTGATGCAGATGCATATCATCCCAGAACATCGCTGCTTGAATCACTTCATGCAGCCAAGCCAAACTAATGTTGGCAGGCACGATCACCTCCCGCCACAACGGCGGACGGATGTCTTTAAGTTGAATTCGAAGGAGGTAACGAGGTGCGGGAGCAGTCATGCGATCAATCAGGCAAAATTCCTTCGTCGGCTCCAGCGTGAAATATAAGCTTTTGTGTCTTTTTTTGTAGGGGCTTCATTGATGACGCCCGCATCGGGATGGCACCTTGGAATCGGCGGTCTTCACAAGTGAAGCATCCACGATTGCATCACTGTACACAAAATCAACCTTGCTGCTCAACGATATGTATGCACATTGTTGAGCATGAGAATGATTGCATCACGTGAAATGGCAGCCAAACCAGCGGCGGTCTGGAAGACCTTAAAAGAGGACGGTGCAGTCGTCGTAACAAAAAACGGCCAGCCCGAAGGCGTGTTTTTCGCGACGTCCAGCGAGACATGGCTGGAAGACGTGCAAGACGTGCTCTTCGCACGGGCGCGGCGAGCCACCTCCGAACTACGGCAATCCGCTGCGAAATCTGGAGCCGCTCACATGACTGAAGCCGAAATCGAAGCCGAGATCGCCGCCGCGCGCGCCGAAAGATAATGGCCGACGCTCAAGCGGTCCTCGACACCAATGTCCTCGTTTCTGGCTTGCTCAGCCCTTACGGGCCACCGGGTCAATTGATTGATGCACTCCTCAGCAGGCGGCTAAAGATCGCCTACGACGACCGACTCCTGCTTGAATATAAAGCGGTGCTCCACCGGCCTCGTTTCGACTTTGACCCGAGAAGCTTGAAAGCCGTCTTTGGCATTCTACTTTTTCAAAACCGAATCAATGCCGAGCCTTGGCCATTTAGACCGTCACCCGATGCGAACGATACGATGTTTCTCGAAGTGGCTTCCGGCGCAGGGTTGCCACTGGTCAGCGGCAACGCGCGTCATTTTCCGCCAAAGTGCCGGGGCGACGTCACTCTGATGACCCCGGCAGAATTTCTGGCTTCCGCATTCTGAGCGCGAGGTTCGCAAAGGGAGGGCGACTGTCCCAGTCGCAGCAGGCGTCAAGACGGTTCGAATTCCTACAAGCGCTCACAAATCAGATGCATCAAAACCATCGCACTACAGTTCTGATAACTATCAAGCATACGAGGGGAAGGCAAGGCATTCACATTTTTTTGTAGGGGCGCAATACCGTTTTACTCGCACGCCAAGACTCACACTATGCCCACACTCGACTGGATCGGAAAACCCGCTGTTGTTAAACACCATAAGGATTGGCAGAGTTTGTCTGGTTTGTGGAAACCGGCACCGGCTACGACAACACCAAGCCGAAGTCGCCCCTACTGGGCGTGCATGAGGGCCGCGCCATTTACCTACTCTACAACGGCATTTTGAAAGACCGCAAGATCAACGGCGGCAACGTGCTGACGGGGCCAGTGCTGGCCACCCTACCGGAACACGCGGGTGCCAAGGTGATCTACGCCGCCGCCAATAAACTAGGTGCCCCGCGTTGCCAACGTGACAACATTACGTTTAAATAAACCCCCTACGCGCTCGATGTATAACTAAGCCTAGCCCAATAAACGTAGGGGCGCGACTTGTCACGCCCGCCGAGAATCCGCCCCACAGCACAGCGGGCGTCACAAGTGACGCCCCTACCAACTAACCCTGAAATGTCCCTCTCCGAATACAACAGCTCCCTCACCTTGGAAGGCTTGCAAACCAAGCCGGAGGGACAGTATCTAGAGCGCAAGGGCCGCGGCAGCAAAGCAGCTAAAATCGCCAACGAGCTAATCGGGATGCTCAACGCTGGTGGCGGCGCCCTCGCCTTAGGGCTAGCGGATGTTGGCACGATCGAAGACTTTGGCGAACTGGCACCGCGCGAGCAAGATGCCTTCCGCAAACTGATACACGATTTCATCCAGCCGCCCGCCCACATCGAACTGGAAGAAATCTTCCTGCCAGCCGGGTAGTTGATCTTTCTCTTTCACATGGAACCAGACTATGAGCGGCTCTTCTCACGCAAAGACAGTGAAGACGTTTACCTACGCGTAGCAGACAGCAACCGCGGACCACTGCCCGCACAAGTCACCACAGAAAATATTCGGGAGCAACGCTACGCGCGCAACCCACAACTAGCCCGCGTGCTCGCCGACATGAAATATGTGCGTGAGCTCAACGAGGGCGTGCCCCGTATCTTCAAGGCAATGCGTGAATCGATGTTGGCGCAGCCTGTCTATAAAAATGAAAACGGCACGGTGACGCTGACACTGCGAAATAAGGTAACTGACCATAAAGAAACAATCTATAGTGAGACATTGGAACGCGTCGAAGCCCACTGGGCAAAGCTCAATAGCACGAAGGCCTACTTCGAGCGTATCCACGAAGAGGGCGATGCCAATACGGCGTTTTACAGCATTACCAAAGACCTGCATGGGCGGGGCATCGCCTACAATGCTTTAGAGGGTTTCGATGAGGCGCACAATAGCCGCACCGAGCTATCCTTCAATACGCTGAGCGCTATCAGTTTACTTTCCACCCCGACACACCTACGTGCCCAGCCGCGAACATCCCACACCCGAAGAGTTCGAACACCACTACTATCCACAAGTGGGGGATTTTGATAACAGCGAAGAACTCGCGCTCGCCCGCTGGCTTGATAACGAAGCGCAAAAGGGGCGCATCCTATTCTGGGTGCGTAATCTCGTGCGCAAGCCTGGTGCCTCCTTCGCACTATAAGTGTCTGATCCTCAAACGCACTGCGAATGGGACATCTGCCCACCTAACTCAGAAAAAACTCATTTGCTCGGCGTACTCAGAAGGATCGGAATGACGCCGACGCGGGTTTGTCGCACTCACTTTCGGAGGTGCTGTTTTTTGAGAGTAGATATCGGCGACGGACTTCGCATGGGCGGCACGGGCTTCGTCTTCTCGGATCTCCGCCTGCACCATTTGATAGATGCCCTTGGCGGCGCAATTTAAGTAGCTGAGGTGTTCGGCAAGCCCTTCCCGCTCGAACCGTAGCTCTCCTGCGACCTCGCGCTTCATCGCGGGCGAAGCCCCCTTCGCCGCAAAACCAAAGGCGACGTCCCGCTTGGCCGCGCGCAGTGCATTGCGCAGAGGAATCAAGTGCGACTTATGGTAAGCGGCCAGATCGCGCAAGCGGGCGAGGCCGAGCTTCAGAGTCAGCCCCGTGGCGTCCATATCGCAGATCGCCTCCACCCGGAGTAAGGCTTCCAAATCGCCTTGATGGTAGGCGTCCTGTATCTCGTGCCAGCGCTTCTCGCGGACGGCTTCCTCCAGCTCGGAGTGATCGGGGTGCAGCCGCTTGGCTAGGTTGCGGTAGCACGTTTTCAGGCGGGCGTCATCGCCCGACTTGCCTGGACTCGGGTGGGGGCTCGAGTATTCGCTAGAGTCTGCCCCGTGATCGTCGCCGTGCATATCTTCGTAAAATCGCCTGGCCGCATCGTCGTCGCCAAAATCCTCATCCCACTCAACGTCGTCATCAAAAATATCATCTGCATCCGCTTCTCGCTGCGGCGGTTCATAGGCGTGCAGGGTGCCGTCTTTTTTACGCTGCATCAGCTCTTCGTAGAGCGCGGGCACGGTCTTGTAGTCGCGATGAGCCGCGTGGTTTAGCTGGTAAATGATAAATTGGTATTCCGAGACCTCGTCGCGCGCCTCCCGAATCTGGGTGAGCTCTGCCCCGTGGTTCGCATGATACCATTGCTGATAAGCGCTGCGATCGCACTCCTCGAAATCGGCCAGTAATTTCTGTTTCTTGTGGAGTTCGCTACGCAGTCGCTTGCAGGTAGAGAGGGCTTTCTTCAGGAAGGGCTGCTGATCCACGACGAGCAACGCAGTCACGGTGGATTCCTGCGTGCGGTCTTTTGTTCGAGAGCTGCGTTTCTGAAAATTCGGCATCGTCCAGTAAAGTTGGATCTAGCTCGGAGGCCATCAACCAGAAAATCAATGAATCTAGCTCACAACAATAAATACCCTGCGTAATTATTGTTGCTGCATAATTATTGTTGGCAGGAAATATTTGCCCACGACTTGACTCTTACCGCCCCGTTTACACCCTCAGCTCTTCCTATATCACACCGATAACGCACTGCACAATGCAGGATCACCGCAGGCGATAAAATCCCTCAATTCAAAGTTTTAGCTCAAATGGAAAAAATATCCAAACTGCTGGCCACACTGCCGGACGAGGCCAAGGATCTACAGATCAACTTAAAGCGCGTGCTTGAGGGCGAGTCCCTCAACACCGAACAAACTTGGGGCACCGCCCTGGCGGCGGCTTACTACATCCGCCACCCCAAGCTAACTGCGGCAGTTCTGGCCGACGCCAAGGCAGCCGGCATTAACGACGCCACCCTCGAAGACGCGCGTGCCGCTGCTTCCATCATGGGCATGAATACGATCTACTATCGTTTCCGTCACATGATGAAGTCCGACGCTTACAATCAACGACCAGCCAATTTACGCATGATGCGGATGCAGCAAGTCGCCACCACCAAGGAAAACTTCGAGTTGTTCTCCATCGGGCCCGCTGCATTGGCTGGCTGCGAAATGTGCCTTAAAGCACACGAAGCTGCCGTCAAGAAAGGTGGCATGAACGAGGAGAACGTGCACGATGCCGTTCGCATCGCCGCGATTCTCAACGGCGTCGCCGTCGCCTTAGACTCCATCTAACTTCAATCATGAACGCACAAATCATCGCAGCCTGTGAGGCCTTTTCCATGGGCGATCCCAAAACCGCCCTCTCTTTTATCGCCGAAGGCATTGAATGGCACATCGTAGGGGACCGCACCATAGACGGCAACGCCGCCGTCAAGGAAATGTGCGCCGACGCCGCCTCGCAAGGAAAGCCCAATTTTCAGAATGGTCGCGTGATCAAAGCCAAGAGCCACCTCATTGTGGAAGGTGCCGATCTCGACAACGACATGTACTACTGTGACATCTACACCATCGAAAAAGATCAGATCGTGGAGATCACCTCCTACTCACTGGCGGGCGCGGAATAGTATTCGCTTACTCCCCCTGAAAACTGAGCACGATTCGCCGCTCGTGACTGCGCTTGCGGTGCTCCCAAAGGAAGACGCCTTGCCAAGTGCCGAGACAGAGGCGGGCGTTCACAAAAGGAATGACTTCCGCCGTACGGGTCAGTGCCGAATGGCACGAACTTAAGGAGCTTTGGCGACATTTTTTGGCTTGGATTTTCCTTTGTTTTTTCGCGATTTTGAGACCTTAAATTTCGACCGATGA
>Ga0209491_10001794_pt1 | contig 40343 bp, 36 predicted proteins | sample BON02_FD_187213 | JGI IMG/M metagenome (GOLD analysis project Ga0209491, IMG submission 187213) | Freshwater microbial communities from Lake Bonney liftoff mats and glacier meltwater in Antarctica - BON-02 (SPAdes) (version 2) | ecosystem: Environmental > Aquatic > Freshwater > Ice > Glacier... | reverse complement strand
TGCGTTTCGCACCGACCTTGTCAACTTCATCCACAACTGCACCAGCTACGACCTGATCGACGGAACGCTCGATCCAACAACCTTCAGCCGCGCTGCCGATGTCTGGTCCCTGATGGCCACGCCCAATCCGGCGCGATTTACCACAGTGAGCCAGTTGGGCACCGTCACCGTTGATACCTGTCCCAACGTCTACCGCGCATTGAACGGCCGCTTGCCCGCCCAGATTCAGCGCATCGAAGGTCGCCTGGCTTTTCAGGTCAATCCCACTTTGCCGGGCGCTGCCGCAGCGGCCGTGATCGCCTCGCAGATTCAGCAGGCCTATCTCAAGAACAGCCTGGCCGATGCCGCCGCCAGCGCTGCGGACATCATCCGCCAGAATGCCGTTCTCAACGCGATGGATGACGCAGCCAAACTCGCCGGCCAGAAGGCTAATGACCCGGCAGCCATGGTCCTCGCGGTCGGCCGCGCGCAGGCCATCGCCCAGCAAAACGCGTCATGGCTCAACTACGGCAAGGTGGCCGAGCAGGCCCTGCCGGTGTTTCGCAATGTCGTAGAGGCGATCACCTACGCGATGTTCCCGCTGTTCGTGCTGCTGCTCCTGCTCAGCAGCGGACGCGAGACCATGCTCGCACTCAAGGGATACGCACTGCTACTCATCTGGATTCAGCTCTGGCCACCCCTGTTCGCAATCCTCAATTACATGGCCTCCATCTACGCAGCCTACGACCTGGCTGCCGCAGCCGATCTGGGCTCTGGCGCAAAGGCACTGTCCTTGCTGACGGCGTCAAGCATCTACTCCAGAGCGATCTCCGCCGAAGCCGTTGTGGGTTATCTGGCGATCAGCATCCCCTTTATCGCCTGGGCCGCGCTCAAGCGCATGGAAACCCTCGGAACCGCCCTTGTCGGTGGCCTATCCGGTTTGCAGGGAAGTCTGTCCAGTGCCACTGGCAATGCCGCCACCGGAAACCTGAGTCTAGGCAATGTCAGCATGGACCAGACACAGCTCGCACCCAACCGCACTTCCGCCTTCATGGGCAGCGTACAAAACGACCTGAGCGGAAACACCGTGACCTCCAGCGCACTGACCGGGCGCGCGGCCGTCAGCGTCCTGCGCAACCAGGGCTTTGCATCGCACGTGGTGTCCATGCGTGTCTCGCAGCAGGAAGTGACCGAAGCCAGTCAGCAGGCTGACGCGGCGCGAACTGAAGCTATATCGGCATCCCAGCAACGCTCGGCCAGTCTTACCGAGGCTTTCACGCGGGGTGTGAGCAAGTCGCAATCGCTTCGATCCACCAGTGGCACCAGTAGCAGCAGCTTCGAACAACTGGGAGAAGGCTTCACACAGTTGGACCAGATTGCCCGTAGCGTGTCGCAGCGCACGGGCGTGTCGCAGTCGCAAGTGGCGCATATCGCCTTCGGCGCCAACGGATCGCTTGGCTTTGGCGGCATTGGGGCCAGTGCCAAGGTGCAGGGCAGCGCTGGCAAGGCCTACCAGTCGGGCATCCTGAGCGACGAACAAAAGGTCCTGGGCGCCATGAGCTCGGAACAGCTATCGGCCTTCAAGCAGTTTGGTGAACGCATCTCGCGCGACAGCAGCTTCATGCGCGCAATCGGCTCTGACGGACGCGAGGCCAGTGAAATGGCGTCCAAATTAGCCACCGACACATCCAATGCGCAGCGCACAGAGACGGCCTATGCCGAGCGCAAGGCCGTGGCCGAGCGCTTGACCTCCGCCTACGAGCGCGGAGAAGCCATATCGATCGACATGGCCCAGGACCCGCACAACATGGATATGTTCATGCGCTACTCCGAACGATACGGCGGCAACAGCGCGGCAGCGCACACCATGATGGCGTCAGAACTGGCACGCCAAGGCCTGCAACCGAATCGGGGTTTTTCTGACGGCTCGGCTGTTCCCCAGTCCTTCCAGCACCTTCGCGAAAGCCATCAGGAGTCGATCCACAAGGAGTCCTTGGGACAAGCAGTCGGTATCGCGCACCAACACAACGATGTAGAAGTTGCAGCGAAGCAATCGACCCGTCCGTCACCCGTTCCATCACCCGGCACGCCGAACACGAACGTGCGCGACCAGGTTCAAGCTCAAAAGCAGCATCTGCAGCATCAGGGCGCCGATATCGACGCGAGATCGCCAGTGACGTCGGGTGTAGATCGGACCCAGGACGGAACCCTTCGATCGAGAAAATCGCTATTGACCCAATCCTCAAAGCAAGTCGCTACCGACGCAGAAGCGACCTTGGATGCTGCCAAGGAAGCCGTCAAGGGACTGATATCTCGAAAGTAGTCGCCACCGAGCTCAAAGCGCGGCGTCCGAATCGTCGGCCTCTGGCAGAGCGGGTGTTGACGTGAGATGCCCGTGATTGATCCAGTAGTTGTCATTTAACTCGCGCTGCGATGCCGCCAAGCCGTCGGACTGACCGTCCGACGGATCAGCTTGCTCGCGGGCCTTGCGCAGTGTTTTGCGAATAGCACCTCCAATCGCAGCACCCGCGACGCAACCAATTCCCGCCAGTACGAATTGCACCCCCGGCGCTTGATCACTGGCCACAACAGCCCCGATCACTCCACCAAGTACCGACCCTGTGAAAAGTATCCTGTAGTTCATCGCGCCCTCCTGATGAATCAGGCTATAACGTGAAGTCGAGTTATCAAGTGCTCGAACCGAACCGCAGGTGAGCAACTTAATCTGTGACGTGCAGCGGCGAATAGCGCAAGTTCTCGCAGTCGCAATTTGGCGGACGCCCGAATCGGCGTGTAGTTAGTCGCGCGATCGCGAGGCGCTTGCGCTGGCGCCTCTTGTTGTTGTCCGGTTCGCTCCGAATGCAGGCGGCGCCGAATCGACCGCCGACGACTGAGCTGCGATCCAATCGCGAATTTGCTCGGCGCGCCATACCGTAACGCGCTCGGAGAGTTTGATTGGTTGCGGAAATGTCTTGGCCTGGATTCGCCGCCAAAGCGTGGACTTGGAGAATGGGATATGCCGTAGCACCTGCCATTGCCGCACGAATCCGCTGACTGGCAGGGCTTGGTATTGATGGCTTGAACCGACGGTCAAGTCGGATGCCGGAAGTTTGGACAAATCGGTCATGGTCACTACTCGTTTGGTCGAGCGAACGGCAAGTGACCAACTTGAACGCGATCGCGGTTAGGTCAGATTCACGCGCGCGATATGGAACGATGATGCCGCGTTCGTGTATGTGAAGGGCATCTTGAACGCATTGCGTACGGGCAACGCTGCGGCAGGTAACGACTGCGACACCAACGAATCGGAAATGGCGACCATCGCAAATGAAACGGCACACCGCGACTCATGGACCGCCATCCTATCTAATAAGCCTCATTGAACCCCATATTGCTGGGCGAATCACACCGCGACTTCACGCGGATCTGGAGGTTTTGACGGTGGCAACGAGATTATTCCGAACCAACATCCGGCACTTACGCATCGGTCGATGCCAAGCGATCCAAGTAGTCGGCCCACTGCTGCATCATCACGTGCCGCTGGCTCAAGTATTGGGTCCGGTTGTAGGACCGGCCATTGGCATCTCGCACCGAGTGAGCCAACTGTGCCTCAATGAGCAAAGGGTCGATGTCCATGCGCTCGGCAAGCATGGTTCGAGCGCTAGCTCTGAAGCCGTGCCATGTATGGATGTCCGACGAATAGCCCATCGTCAGCAGCGCAGTGCGCACACTGTTTTCCGAAATGCATCGGTCGTGATTGCGTTCGCCAGGAAAGACCAGCGTTCCATGACCGGTGTACCCGTGCAGGCCGCGAAGGATCTCGACCGCTTGTCGCGATAAAGGCACGTAGTGCGGCGACCCGTACTGTTTGCCATCCTTTTCGCGTTTCATTCGCTGGGAAGGGATCGTCCACAAAGCGCCTTCGAGATCAATTTCGGTCCAAGCGGCGCCCCGAAGCTCGCCGGGTCGCTGAAACAACAGAGGCGACAACTGCAATGCCGCACGCACGATCAACCCACCCCTGTATTCACGGATTGCTCGAATCAAGTCACCGAAGCCAACGGGATCAGTAATCGCCGCAAGATGCCGGCCTCGATATGGTGTCAGCGCGCCCTTCAGATCGGATGTTATGTCACGCGTGACGCGGCCGGTCGCCACGCCATAGCGCCAGACCTGGCGACACAACATCAGGCCACGATCAGCGGTTTCAACAGCACCACGCTGCTCGGTCTTGCGCAAGACTGCAAGCAGTTCGACTGGCTCGATTTCCGACAAGCGGCGCTTTCCAATCCACGGGAAGATGTCGCGTTCAAACTGTCGACGTGAGCGGCTGGCATGGCTGTCGCTCCACATGGGCGACTGCTTCTCGAACCATTCCAATGCGACGACCTTGAAACTATCGCCATGGGGATTGCTTGCCTTGAGCTTCTCGACCTCGCGCAACATGCCCGGATCCTGCCCGTCGCCCTTCTGCAGTCTTGCCAGATCACGCGCCTTGCGTGCGGCCATCAGACTGATCTCCGGATAGGTCCCCAAGGCTAGCCGTTTCTCGACATTGGCAAAACGGTACTTGAAGAACCAGCGCTTCTTCTGGTTGGGGGTAGTTTCCAAGTAGAGGCCACCTGCGTCGGTCAGGCGCACGCGCGTGGCGTCCATTGGGCAAGAGGCGGCCTTGCAATGCTTGTCGGTCAGCATTGGGCACCTACTGGAAATTGAAAGTGGGGGTAAAAAATCATGTCTCAACTGCCAATGGGGGTAAATAGGTGATTTTTACCCCCAACTTCGCTGGGCTGTCAAGGAACTTCATGAATTCAATGGAACGAAAAAAACCCGGGTTTCAGAGGAGAAACCCGGGAAAAATCCCAACCGATAAGAGTTGGGATTTCCATATATGGTGGAGCTGGGGGGATTTGAACCCCCGTCCGCAAGCCATCTTCGAGCAGATCTACATGTTTAGTGGTCTGATTTGAGTCTCGCCACCTGTGTCGCGCAGCCACACGCTACACAGGACGCCAGTACCCTATTTTCTCGCGCCATGCCAAGGTACCCGGTACAGCGCCAGCCGATGTGAATAACCTTACAGCCTGGACGTCACGACCTTGCGGTCACGACACCCTTGCCCAGCCCACCGGCCTGCTGTTGTAAGGCTCACTGGTTATTAAGCAGCGAGTGCGAAACGTTCGTCGTTTGCAGTTAGTTTTTTTGAATCTGATTTACGAGCGCATTCAGCTCGACATGCACCACAGCGATTCCGTACCCACGTCGAAACCAATGCAGCCCCTCGGACTGTATTTTAAGCCTGTTTGAGCAATTGCAATAGCGAAATTGGCTCTGCGATGGCGGCATGTGCGCCCCACGCGTTGGTATCGGCCTTCAAACCCAGGTAACCGTAGGTTGCGGCGACGGTGCCCATGCCTGCTGCGAGGCCCGCAATGATGTCGCGCTCGTCATCGCCGACGTACACACAGTGAGCCGGATCCAGCCCGATACGACGCGCGGCCTCGAACAACGGCTCGGGATGTGGCTTGGCGTGCGCGGTGGTGTCACCACTGATGACAACGGCGGCATTGGCGAACAGCGGCATCGAACGGGTCAGCGGATCGGTGAAGCGTGCCGACTTGTTGGTCACAACGCCCCACAGCAGGCCCTGCGACTCCAGCTGCGCGATCAGGGCCTGTACGCCATCGAAAGCATAGGTCCGCTCGGTCATGCACTGCTCGTAATTACGGAAAAACTCTTCCTTGAGTTCTGCGAATTGCGCATCCTCGGGGGTCAGGCCAAACGCCACCGACAACATGCCGCGTGCGCCGGCACCGGCCATATGGCGGTAGTCGCTCAATGGCAGCGACGCCAGGCCGCGCTTGACCCGCATCAAGTCGGCGGCCGCACCCAGGTCGGGTGCGCTGTCGATCAAGGTGCCATCGAGATCGAACAGCACGGCACGGGCGGAATCAAACAAACCGGTTGCACCCAACATCAGGCGCCCTCCGCCGGCGGTTTTCGGGTTGCCAGCAGGTAGTTGACACTGGTGTCGGCGCTAAGCCAGTAGCGACGGGTCAACGGGTTGTATTCCATACCGCGTGTCTGGTGCAATTCCAACCCTGCTTCGCGGCAATACCGCGCCAGCTCGCTGGGGCGAATCATGCGTTCATACGTATGGGTGCCCTTGGGCAACATGTTCAGCACATATTCGGCACCGACGATCGCAAACAGGAACGACTTGGGATTGCGATTGATGGTCGAGAAGATCACCCAGCCGCCCGGACGCACCAGCTGTTGGCAGGCCCGTACGATGGATGCCGGATCGGGGACATGCTCGAGCATCTCCATGCAGGTCACGAGGTCGAACGAAGCAGGTTGCTCGACGGCCAAGGCCTCGGCGCTGACCTCCCGGTAATGCACATGGGGTGTCTGCGCCTCCAGCGCATGCAACTGGGCGACTTTGAGCGCCTTGTCTGCCAGATCGATGCCAAGCACATCGGCGCCCTTGCGCGCCATCGAATCGGTCAGGATGCCGCCGCCGCAACCGACATCGAGCACCTGCTTGCCGTCCAGTGGACACAGGTTCGAGATCCAGTCCAGGCGCAACGGGTTAATCTGATGCAGCGAACCGAAGTCACTGTCCTTGTCCCACCATCGGTGGGCCAGTTCGGAAAATTTGGCCAACTCGGCCGGATCCACATTCGCACTTGTTGTCATCCTCACATTATCGACGCAAGGGAAAAGCGGCAGGGAGTGAAGGGTACCGGACCGGGCGCCTGGCGTCACCTCACAACGACGAAACCCCGCCGAGGCGGGGTTTCGCTTGAAGCCTGCAAGGGCCTCAGTGAACCGGGGTTACCGATTACTTGCTGCCACGGGTACCGACAACTTCGATTTCCACACGGCGGTTCTTGGCGCGACCTTCGCGGGTCTTGTTGTCAGCCACTGGCTGCTTCTCGCCTTTGCCTTCGGTGTAGACGCGGTTCTTTTCGATACCGGCAGACACCAGGTAAGCCTTGACGGCTTCCGAACGGCGCATCGACAGGCCCTGGTTGTAGGCATCGCTACCGATGGAGTCGGTGTGACCCACGGCGATTACCACTTCCAGGTTGATGTCCTTGACCTTGCCGACCAGATCATCGAGCTTGGCTTTGCCTTCTGGCTTGAGCACCGACTTGTCAAAGTCAAAAAACGCATCAGCAGCGTAAGTCACCTTGGTAGCGGCGGGCGGAGCCGGACGCGGAGCCGGACGCGGAGCAGGGGCCGGAGCAGCAGCGACTGGCGCTGGTGCCGGAGCAGCTTTCGGTGCTGGAGCGGCAGCCTTCGGTGCAGGTGCAGCTGCTTTTGGAGCCACGATGGCGCCATCACAACCGACAGCTGCAGTAGCAGGGGTCCAGTTACTGTCGCGCCAGCACAGATCGTTGCTGCCGTTTTTCCAGACCAGATCGCCAGAGCCGTTTTTCCAGTTGTCAACGGATTGCGCGCTAGCGGCTGTTGCAAGTGCCACGGTAGCAAACAACATGGCGACTTTATTCAGATAATTCATGATTCTCCTTGTCGAGACTTTAGCCGCAGCGGCGCTGCGAAACCTTTGGCGCGCCGGGTGACCATCACCAGGTGCATAACTTAATTGTGCCATAAGGGACCCGCCGGACATCGCAAAAACGGCCACCAACATGTAGGAATTCAGGCCGAATGATGACATGTGTTGCCAGTTTGCGACACCCCCTTGCCCGTAAAATCAATGGTTTCCGCAGCAAAGTCCTTCAGAGCCCATTCATGACCCAGTTCGCCAAAGAAACCCTGCCTATCAGTCTTGAAGAGGAAATGCGGCGCAGCTACCTCGATTACGCGATGAGCGTCATCGTCGGTCGCGCATTGCCCGATGCCCGAGATGGACTCAAGCCGGTTCACCGCCGCGTTCTGTTTGCAATGCATGAGCTGAACAACGACTGGAATCGCGCCTACAAGAAGTCAGCCCGTATCGTTGGTGACGTCATTGGCAAATACCATCCACACGGTGACCAGTCTGTATATGACACCATCGTGCGCATGGCGCAGGACTTCTCCATGCGCCACATGCTGGTCGATGGTCAGGGCAACTTCGGCTCGGTCGACGGCGACAACGCAGCGGCCATGCGGTACACCGAGATCCGGCTGGCCAAGATCACCCACGAGATGCTCGCCGATATCGACAAGGAAACTGTCGACTTCGGCCCCAACTACGATGGCTCAGAGAAAGAACCACTGGTATTGCCCAGCAAACTGCCGAATTTGCTGGTCAACGGATCGGGTGGCATTGCGGTGGGCATGGCCACCAATATTCCGCCGCACAACCTCAATGAAGTGATCGACGCCTGCCTGCACATGCTGCGGCACCCGGGCGCATCGATCGACGAACTGATGGAGATCATCCCCGCCCCGGACTTCCCCACCGGCGGGATCATCTATGGCATCAACGGCGTCAAGGACGGCTACCGCACCGGGCGCGGCCGGGTCGTGATGCGGGCCAAGTGCCATTTCGAGGACATCGACAAGGGCCAGCGCCAGTCCATCATCGTCGACGAACTGCCCTACCAGGTCAACAAGAAGACACTGCAGGAACGCATGGCAGACCTGGTGCACGAGAAGAAGATCGAGGGCATCAGCCACATCCAGGACGAAAGCGACAAGTCCGGCATGCGCCTGGTGATCGAGCTCAAGCGCGGCGAAGTTCCTGAGGTGGTGCTGAACAACCTGTACAAGCAGACCCAGTTGCAGGACACCTTCGGTATCAATATGGTGGCGCTGATCAATGGCCAGCCCAAGTTGTGCAACCTGAAGGACCTGATCGAAGTCTTCCTCGAGCACCGACGCGAGGTCGTCACGCGGCGCACGGTGTACACATTGCGCAAGGCTCGGGAGCGTGGCCATGTGCTCGAAGGCCTGGCCGTCGCGCTGGCCAATATCGACGAGTTCATCGCGATCATCCGCAATGCACCGACGCCGCCGGTGGCCAAGGCCGAGTTGATGGCCCGTTCATGGGACAGCAAGCTGGTGCGCGAGATGCTCACGCGCACCCGCGCCGACGGCGGCGTGGTCAACGCCGACGACTATCGCCCCGACAGCCTCGACAAGACCGTTGGCATGGGCACCGACGGCCTGTACCGACTGAGCGACACCCAGGCACAAGAAATCCTGCAGATGCGTCTGCAGCGCCTTACCGGCCTGGAGCAGGACAAGATCGTTGCCGAATACAAGGACGTCATGGCAGAGATCGAGGATCTGCTCGACATCCTGTCCAAGCCCGAACGCGTCTCGACCATCATCACCGAAGAACTCGGCCATATCAAGCACGAGTTCGGCCAGACCAAGCTTGGCGCGCGACGCAGCCTGATCGAACACAGTTCGTTCGACCTCAGCACCGAGGACCTGATCACCCCCACCGACATGGTGGTGACGCTGAGCCACACCGGTTACGTGAAGAGCCAGCCGCTGTCCGAGTACCGGGCACAGAAACGCGGCGGCCGTGGCAAGCAGGCAGCGGCCACCAAGGAAGACGACTGGATCGAACAGCTGTTCATCGCCAACACGCACGATTACATCCTGTGCTTCTCCAACCGTGGACGCCTTTACTGGCTCAAGGTCTGGGAAGTACCCCAGGGATCGCGTGGATCGCGCGGCCGGCCGATCGTCAACATGTTCCCGCTCCAGGAGGGCGAAAAGGTGACCGTCGTGTTGCCACTGACCGGCGAAAAACGCAGCTTCCCGCCGGATCAATACGTCTTCATGTCCACCAGCATGGGCACGGTCAAAAAGACCGCACTGGAAGAATTCAGTAACCCGCGCAAGGCCGGCATCATTGCCGTCGACCTGGATCCGGGCGACTACCTTATCGGCGCGGCCCTGACCGACGGCGAGCATGATGTGATGCTGTTCTCGGACGGCGGCAAGGCAGTGCGTTTTAACGAAAACGACGTGCGTCCCATGGGGCGCACGGCACGCGGCGTGCGCGGCATGATGCTCGACGAAGGCCAGAGCGTGATCGCGATGCTGGTGGCTGAAGATGAACAACAGTCGGTATTGACTGCCACCGAAAACGGCTACGGCAAACGCACCAACATCAACGAATACACCCGACACGGGCGCGGCACCAAAGGCATGATCGCGATCCAGCAAAGCGAACGCAACGGCAAGGTGGTCGCTGCGACACTGGTCCATGCGGACGACGAGATCATGCTGATTACCGACAGGGGGGTACTGGTGCGTACGCGGGTCAGTGAGATCCGCGAGATGGGCCGTGCCACGCAGGGCGTGACACTGATCGGGCTGGACGACGGCTCGCAACTGAGCGGGTTGCAGCGACTGGTCGACAACGATGCCGCAGAGAGCGATGCCCCGATCGATAGCCCGATCGACACCCCTCCAAGCGATGCAGCCGACGACCAGGGCCGTGGCGACGCGACCTGATGCCTGTGCAACGCCCCAGCACCGCCATGCGGCGGTGCCCTCGCCTGCTGCTGAATAGCCCACCATGACGCAACGCCCTTACAACTTCTCTGCCGGTCCGGCCACCATTGCACAGGAGGTGCTGGAGCAGGCCGCCAGCGAGATGCTGGACTGGCCCGATGCCCGGGGCCGCCATTCGGGCATGAGCGTGATGGAAATGAGCCACCGCAGCAAGGAGTTCATCTCGATCTACGAGGCAGCCGAGGCGGCGCTGCGTGAGTTGCTCTGCGTTCCGCCACAGTTCCGCATCCTGTTCATGCAAGGGGGCGGCCTGGCGGAAAACGCGATCGTGCCGTTAAACCTGGCGGGCCGTAACGCCAAGCCGGGTGAACGCGGCCTGGCCAACTTCGTGATCACCGGCAGCTGGAGCCAGAAATCGTGCCGCGAAGCCGGGAAGTTCTGCGACACGCATGTTGCGGCGACCAACCAGAGCGAAGGCCACACCACCATCGCCGACCCCGCGCACTGGCAGATCCGTGACGGTGCGGCCTACGTGCACCTGTGCAGCAACGAGACCATTCACGGCGTGGAGTTCGCATCGCTGCCGGACCTCGCAGCGCTGGGCTGCGACGCCCCCCTGGTGGTGGACTTTTCATCCCATGTCGCGTCGCGGCAGGTCGACTGGTCCCGTGTTGGCCTGGCGTTCGCCGGGGCACAGAAGAACCTGGGGCCGGCCGGGTTGACGCTCGTCGTGGTGCGCGAAGACCTGATCGGCCACGCCCTGGCGGCATGCCCCAGCGCATTCGACTACCAACTGGTAAGCGACAACCAGTCGATGTACAACACACCGCCGACCTACGCGATCTATATTGCCGGATTGGTCTTCGAGTGGATGCGGCGCCAGGGTGGCGTGCCGGCGCTGGAACAACGCAACATCGCCAAGGCGCAGTTGCTGTATGGCGCCATCGACGGATCGCAGCTGTACGAGAACCGGGTTGATCCGGCTGTTCGTTCGCGCATGAATGTGCCCTTCTTCCTCAAGGACGCATCGCGCAACGACGCGTTCCTGGCCGGCGCCCGCGAACACGGCCTGCTGTCGCTCAAGGGCCACAAGTCGCTCGGTGGCATGCGGGCCAGCATCTACAACGCCATGCCACTGCAGGGCGTGCAAGCCCTGGTGGACTACATGCGAGAATTTGAAAAATTCAGCGCCTGAACCTTCACACGCCCACCACACGCATTTCCCGAGACCCATGACCAGATCACTGCCGGAACTGCGCGACCAGATCGACGCCGTCGATAACCAATTGCTGGAATTGCTCAACCGTCGCGCCACGTTCGCGCTGGAGGTTGGCGAACTCAAGCGGGCTGAAGGCTCCGTTGTCTTTCGGCCTGAGCGCGAGGCTCAGGTAATCAGCGGCCTGCAGGAACGCAATGCCGGGCCGATCAAGCCCGATGGCATCGCCCATATCTGGCGCGAGATCATGTCATCGTGCCGGGCACTGGAGGCACGCCAGCGCGTAGCCTACCTGGGGCCTGCCGGCACCTTCAGTGAGCAAGCTTCGGTGCAATTTTTCGGAGCCAGTATCGACCATGTACCCTGCGCCAATTTCGATGAGGTCTTTCATGCCGCCACGTCGGGCCGGGCAGACTTCGGCGTGGTCCCGGTCGAGAACAACACCGAAGGCGTCGTGGCGCGTTCTCTCGACCTGCAACTGAACTCGCCGCTGCATATCGTGGGTGAAGTCAGCCTGCTGGTGCGCCACAACCTGATGCGCCTGGACAACGCCATGGACGGAATCGAGGTCGTGCTCGCGCATCCACAGGCGCTGGCCCAATGCCACAGATGGCTCGACGAGCACCTGCCCCATGCAGAACGGCGTGCCGCGTCCAGCAATGCCGAAGGCGCCCGACTCGCGGCCACCCATCCGGCCTGGGCTGCCATTGCCGGCGAACGGGCTGCAAGTGAATTCGGCTTGCACATGGTGGCCAAGGCCATCCAGGACGACGCGCTCAACCGTACCCGCTTCAATGTCATCTGCCTGCCCGACGTGATGGCGCAGCCACCGTTCAGCGGCAATGACCGGGTCAGTCTGGTGGTCTCGGTTCCGAATGAACCAGGCGCAGTGCACGACCTGCTGATCCCGCTCAAGCGCCATGGCGTGTCCATGACCCGCTTCGAGTCCCGCCCGGCGCGTTCGGGGCAATGGGACTACTACTTCTATATCGATATTCAGGGCCATCCGGCCCAGAAAAACGTTGCATCGGCATTGGCAGACCTCAAGAGTCTGTGCGCCTTTTACAAGGTGCTGGGCTCCTATCCGGCAGCGAACCAATGATGGCACTGCCGGGATCCACACATGTTTGAACAACTTGGATTGATCGGTTGCGGCCTGATGGGCGGATCGTTTGCGTTGGCGCTCAAACGCGCCGGCCTGGTCAAACGGGTCGTCGGGTACAGCAAGTCGCCCTCGACCACAGATCGGGCGCGGCAACTTGGCGTCATCGACGTCGAGGCACCGTCGGCCCTGCTGGCAGTTTCAGGCGCAGACATCGTCCTGCTGGCCGTTCCGGTGGCATCGACAGAGACGACATTCAAGGCCATCAAGCACCTGGTCACCCCTGAGATGCTGATCATGGATGTAGGCTCCACCAAACGCGACGTTGTCGACGCCGCCCGACGTTCGCTGCGCGAGCAGGTCGGCTGTTTCGTGCCCGCGCACCCGATCGCAGGCAAGGAACTCTCAGGTGTGGACAACGCCGACGCCGACCTGTACACCGACCGCCAGGTGGTGCTCACACCCATCGAACGCACCAGCCCCCGCCAGGTCCAGCAGGCGGTGGACGTCTGGTCCGCATTAGGCTGCAGGGTCGTCAAGATGACGCCAGAGGCCCATGACGCCGCGTTTGCGGCGGTAAGCCACCTCCCGCACCTGATCGCCTTCGCAATGATGAATGGCATCAACGGCCAGCCGATGGGGCCTGACTTCCTGTCGCTGGCAGGGCCGGGATTCCGGGATTTCAGCCGGATTGCGGCAGCCGATCCGGTCATGTGGCGCGACATCATGATGTCGAACCGCGAAGAACTGCTGACCCAGTCGAAGATCTTCCAGCGCAACCTGCAGGCGATGGAACTGATGATCTCCAACGGCAATGACGAAGCCCTGCTGGAACAGATCGAGGCAGCCAGTGTGGCCCGGAGCAACTGGACCATGGCCAAGCAGCAGAAGTAATGTTCACCACGGCTTTCCTGGACCTGCCACCGCTGACCACTGCCGGCGGCCAGGTCACGCTGCCTGGCTCCAAGAGCATTTCCAACCGCGTGCTGTTGTTGTCCGCGTTATGCCTGGGCAGCACCACCTTGCACGACCTGCTGGAGTCCGACGACACCCGTGTCATGCTGCAGGCGCTGCGCACGCTGGGGTGCAGCGTGGAGCACGATGGCACCCGTGTGGCCATCGGCGGCCTGGGTGGCCAACTGGTGCAGCGCCAGGGCGACCTGTTCCTGGGCAATGCCGGTACCGCCATGCGCCCGCTCACGGCCGCCCTTGCCGTGCTCGGCGGCGACTTTGAACTGCGCGGCGTACCACGCATGCACGAACGCCCCATCGGTGACCTGGTCGACGCGTTGCGCCAGCTGGGCTGCAGCATCGACTACCTCGGCCAGCCCGGCTACCCGCCACTGCATATCGGCACGCCTGCGCTGGCGCTGGACCGGCCGATTCCGGTGCGTGGCGACGTGTCCAGCCAGTTTCTCACCGCGCTGCTGATGGCCTTGCCACTGGTGGCGCAGCGCGACATCGTCATCGACGTTCAGGGCGAGCTGATCTCCAAACCCTACATCGCGATCACCCTGAACCTGCTCGCCCGTTTCGGCGTCGAGGTCCGGCGCGATGACTGGAGCCGCTTCACGATACCGGCCGGAAGCCAGCTGCGCTCCCCGGGCGACCTTCACGTCGAGGCGGATGCGTCGTCGGCCAGCTATTTCATTGCCCTGGGTGCGATCGCGCACAACAACAGTCAGGCGCTTCGCATCAATGGTGTTGGCGCAGACTCGATCCAGGGCGACATCCGCTTCATCGATGCGGCGCGGCAAATGGGCGCGCAGATCGACAGCGGACCGAACTGGCTCGAGGTGTCGGGGCCCGACGCTCGAAGCGCAGGTGGTTTGCGCCCGATCGACCTCGATTGCAATCACATTCCCGATGCCGCGATGACGCTGGCTGTGATGGCCCTGTATGCCAACGGCACCAGCACACTGCGCAACATCGCCAGCTGGCGCGTCAAGGAAACCGACCGTATCGCCGCAATGACGACAGAACTGCGCAAGTTCGGCGCCGTTGTCGAAGAAGGCAGCGACTTCATCCGGGTCACCCCCCCTGCCAGCGCCGCCGACTGGCGCGCAGCCAGTGTCGACACCTACGATGACCACCGCATGGCGATGTGCCTGTCGCTTGCCGCGTTCAACCCTGCCGGCGTACCGGTGCGAATCCGCGACCCACAGTGCGTGGCCAAGACCTATCCCGATTACTTCGAGACGCTGTTCTCCGTGGCCCAGACTCCGCTGAAGCGCATTCCGGTCATCTGCATCGATGGGCCGACCGCTTCGGGCAAGGGCACACTGGCTGCAGAGTTGGCCAAGCGACTGGGCTACCATTTTCTCGACTCCGGCGCGCTGTACCGCATCACGGCGCTGGCCGCGACCCGTGCCGAATTGCCGCTCGATACCGATGGCGAAGCGGCCATCGCCGCCCTGGTCACGACACTCGATATCCGCTTCGACGACGGCCAGATCCTGCTGGGCACGGAAAACGTCAGCGATCTGGTGCGGACAGAGGCGATGGGCATGAATGCATCGCGCGTGTCGAGCCTGCCCCAGGTCCGCAATGCGCTGATCGACCTGCAACACGCCGCCCAGCGCCTGCCGGGCCTGGTCGCGGACGGACGCGACATGGGCACGGTGATCTTCCCGCAAGCCCCGCTCAAGGTGTTTTTGACCGCCAGTGCCGCCAGACGCGCAGAACGACGGCATAAACAATTGATTTCAAAGGGGTTTTCAGCTACACTCAGCGGTCTTCGCGCCGACCTGGAGGCACGCGATGCGCGCGACTCGACTCGCAGCACCGCACCCTTGAAGCCAGCGCAAGATGCCAGGGCACTGGACAACTCCGATCTGACCGTAAATGCGTCGGTCGATCAGGTGTTGCACTGGTGGAATGGCATGCAACCGTTTCGCGACGGTGTTACCTGATAGGTAGTCCTACCGGTAAGCGTCGCGGACAAAACGCAGCAGCCCCGGCTGTTGTGGTGGTCCTCGCAACTCCCCTCGCGCTTCAATGGCGCACTGGTTGCGTGGTGGAAAAACTTAACCCGCGGTTCATCCGCAAACACAATGTCCGAATCTTTTGCCGATCTATTTGAAGAATCACTGAAGCGCTCCGAAACCCGCATCGGCGAGGTTGTCACCGCTGAAGTGGTGCGTATCGAGCACAACTTTGTGGTCGTCAACGCCGGCCTCAAATCCGAAGCTTACGTCCCCTTGACCGAGTTCAAGAGCGACAAGGGCGAACTCGAAGTCCAGGTGGGCGAATTCGTGTCCGTGGCGATCGTCGCCATGGAAAACGGCTACGGCGACACCATCGTCAGCCGCGACACCGCCAAGCGTCTGGCATCGTGGATGGCCCTCGAGAAATCGCTGGAATCCGGCGAATTCGTCACCGGCACCACCAGCGGCAAGGTCAAGGGCGGCCTGACCGTGCTGGTCAACGGCATCCGCGCGTTCCTGCCGGGCTCCCTGGTCGACACCCGTCCGACCAAGGACCTCACACCGTACGAAAACAAGACCCTGGAGTTCAAGGTCATCAAGCTTGACCGCAAGCGCAACAACGTCGTGTTGTCGCGCCGCGCTGTGGTCGAGGCGAGCATGGGCGAAGAACGCGCCAAGCTAATGGCCACCCTGAAGGAAGGCGCCATCGTGCACGGCGTGGTCAAGAACATCACCGAATACGGTGCGTTCGTCGACCTCGGCGGCATCGACGGCCTGCTGCACATCACCGACATGGCCTGGCGCCGTGTCCGTCACCCAAGCGAGGTTGTGACGGCCGGCCAGGAACTGATGGCCAAGATCCTGAAGTTCGACACCGAGAAAAACCGTGTCTCCCTGGGTCTCAAGCAGATGGGCGACGACCCGTGGATGGGCGTCAACCGCCGCTACCCGCAAGGCACGCGCATGTTCGGCAAGATCACCAACATTGCCGACTACGGCGCGTTTGTAGAGCTCGAGCCCGGAATCGAAGGCCTGGTGCACGTCTCCGAGATGGACTGGACCAACAAGAACGTTGCCCCGAGCAAGATCGTCACGCTGGGTGACGAGGTCGAGGTCATGGTCCTCGAGATCGACGAAGACAAGCGCCGCATCAGCCTGGGCATGAAGCAGTGCAAGGCCAACCCATGGCAGGAATTCGCGCAGAACACCAAGCGCGGCGACCGCGTCAAGGGCCCGATCAAGTCGATCACCGACTTCGGCGTATTCGTTGGCCTGGCCGCCGGTATCGACGGTCTGGTGCACTTGTCCGACCTGAGCTGGAACGAGACCGGCGAAGCTGCCGTGCGCAACTACAAGAAGGGCCAGGAAGTCGAGGCTCTGGTGCTGGCAGTCGACGTCGACCGCGAACGCATTTCGCTTGGCATCAAACAGCTCGACTCCGATCCGTTCACGACCTTCGTGTCGGTGAATGACAAGGGCCAGATCGTCAGCGGCAAAGTCAAGACCGTGGACCCCAAGGGTGCCGAGATCGACCTGGGCAACGACATCATGGGTTACCTGCGTGCTTCCGAGATCAGCCGCGACCGCGTCGAAGACGCACGTAACGTGCTCAAGGAAGGCGACGAAGTCACCGCTGTTGTGGTCAACGTGGATCGCAAGACCCGCAACATCCAGCTGTCGATCAAGGCCAAGGATGCCGTGGACCAGCAAGAAGCCATGGCCAGCCATGGCCAGAGCTCGCGTGAGAACGCCGGCACCACGAGCCTGGGCGCCCTGCTGCGCGCCAAGCTGGACAACAACTGATCGTTGTCTGATACCCGCATCGTGGCGACCGCAGGTACGCCACGATCGGGATCCCTGTCTCACGCACAATGACCAGATCGGATCTCGTTGAGCAACTGGCCAACCGGTTTGGCCAGCTGACCCATCGCGACGCGGAGTTCGCCGTCAAGGCAATCCTTTACGCCATGAACGACGCACTGGTAGCCGGACACCGGATTGAAATCCGGGGGTTCGGCAGTTTTTCCATCAATCGCCGGCCACCGCGCATGGGGCGCAACCCGCGCAGTGGCGAAAGCGTGGCCATCCCCGAAAAAAGGGTGCCCCATTTCAAGCCCGGAAAAGCCCTGCGCGAATCGGTGGACCGACGCACGGCCGACACACTGGCACCAAGCGAGGTCGACAAACGTCGCGCCTGACACAGCAGTGTCCATCCGGCATTGCCCCGCGCACGGGTTGTCCGCGCGCAGGGCACATTGGCCCCGGCCACAAGGAGCCCCGTAGAATCGGGCCGCATGAAATCTACGGTCCGGTTGCTCAAGTGGGTACTCAAGGCCTGCATCTTTTTCACCTTGTTTGCGTTTGCGCTGAACAACCAGCATGAGGCGAGCCTGCACCTGTTTTTCGGCAGGCAGTGGCGCAGTCCGATGGTGCTGATCGTGCTGGCTGCATTCGCCATCGGCCTGATCGTCGGCGTGCTTGGCATGGCGCCCAGGCGCTGGCGGCGCAATGACGCCATGAACCGCGTTCCCGCCCCTGCCGCAGCCGCCCCCACCACCGATGCGATAACGCCCCCACCCGGCCCTGTGCATGGACTTTGACATCAGTTGGCTGTTGCTGAGCCTTCCGGTGGCATTTGTCCTCGGTTGGGCCGCCTCACGGTTCGATCTGCGCCAATTGCGCCTCGAAAATCGGCGCGCGCCAAAGGCCTACTTCAGGGGGCTCAACTTTCTGCTCAACGAACAACAGGACGAGGCCATCGATGCCTTCATCGAGGCGGTGCAAAACGACCCGGACACCTCGGAACTGCACTTTGCACTGGGCAACCTGTTTCGCCGCCGTGGTGAGTACGAGCGTGCCGTGCGGGTCCACCAGCATTTGCTTTCACGTGGCGATCTGAGCAGTACCGATCGCCATCGCGCCCAGCATGCGCTGGCGCTGGATTACCTGCGCGCCGGTTTGCTCGACCGCGCAGAAGAGGCACTGCTCAAGCTCGATGGCACACCGTTCGAATCCGAGGCACGGTTGGCGCTGCTGGCCAACTATGAACGCTCACGCGATTGGGTGCATGCCGCAGATGTCGCGCAACGCCTGGAAAATGCCGAGCATGGCAGTTTCGTCGGCCGCCTGGCGCACTACCTCTGTGAACAAAGCGCCGCCCATCTGGCCGCACATGAGCCCGAAGCGGCGCAAAAGCTACTCGAACAGGCAATTGCCAATGCCCCTAATGCGCCGCGACCGCGCATCGAACTGGCCAAACTTCTGGGCCAGCGCGGAGAGGCGGCGCAGGCATTGGCGACGCTCGAGGCCATCCACGATGTCGCACCGGCGGCGGTGCCCCTGATCGCTGCACACCTGGCACAGCTGGGCATTGCCAGTGGCCAGACGGAACATGTGCTCGAGCGCATCAAGGCACACTATGCCGAGGCGCCGTGCATCGATTGCCTGGAGGCGATCGTCACACTAGAAACGCACCTGGGAATACCGCCGGCGCAAACCCGCCAGTGGTACTTGCGCCACCTCGAAAACGAACCCTCACTGGTGGCCGCTTCCCGCTGGATCGCCAGTGATTCAGGCGAAGACCCGTCCACCCAGCCGATGGTTCAACGCGCCCTGGACCATGCGGTCAAACCGCTGACCCGCTACCGCTGCGCCGCCTGCGGCTTCGAGGCCAAACAGCATTTCTGGCAATGCCCGGGATGCCAGGCCTGGGACAGCTACCCGGCCCGCAGGGTCGAGGAACTCTGAGGCCGCAGCCCCCGGCACTGCCCCCGCGTGACCCGGCGGCCACGACCGGCGATCACATGCCGAGCAGTTGCTTCGCCTCGCCCAGCGCCTTCATGGACTCGCTGTGCTTGCCATCCTTATGCAATTTCTCACCCTGGACACGCAGGTCCATGACCTTGGTCATGTCAGAGGAGCTCATCTTGGGACTGGCGGTCAACTTGAGATCGATCGCCTTCATCTCGTTCGGACAGTTGTGGGCCATGGCGCCAGCGGACATGCAGAGCAACGACAGCAGCAACAGACTTTTTTTCATGGGAAACCTCGCATTGAGACCAGAAGATACTGGTCGCTGGATTCTAGATATTTGACACGCGGGGGCACAACCGGATACCGTGGGACCCCACGCCGCGTGCGGGCAGCGATCGACAGCACATGGGACATCGCGATGTCCCGGTCCAGAGCGGAGCGCCTGCGCAACAGCCTTATGCCAATATCAACCGGAGGATTCCATGACCGTGGTACGAGCAGCCATCACCCAGACAGACTGGACCGGCGACAAGGAGTCGATGATCGTCAAACATGAACAGTTTGCGCGCGAGGCCGCAGCCCAGGGCGCCGGCATCATCTGTTTTCAGGAGTTGTTCTACGGACCGTATTTCGGCATCGTCGAAGACCAGAAATACTACGCCTATGCGGAGTCGATACCTGGTCCGACGGTCACGCGGTTCCAGAAACTCGCGCGCGAACTCAAGCTGGTCATCGTGTTGCCGATCTACGAGGAGGAAATGCCCGGCTTGCTCTACAACACCGCGGCCGTGATCGACGCCGATGGCACACTGCTGGGCAAGTACCGCAAACACCACATCCCCAATCTGCCGCAGTTCTGGGAGAAGTTCTACTTCCGACCGGGCACACTGGGTTACCCGGTGTTCGATACCGCGGTCGGACGCATCGGTGTGTACATCTGCTACGACCGGCACTTCCCCGAAGGTTGGCGCGAGCTTGGTCTTGCCGGCGCCACCATCGTGTTCAATCCGTCAGCGACCAAACCTGGCTTGTCGAACCGCCTGTGGGAACTGGAGCAACCGGCCGCAGCTGCCGCTAACCAGTACTTCATCGCTGCCAACAACCGCATCGGCAATGAGCACACGGAGTTTGGCGACAACGCGGTGACGTTCTACGGATCGAGCTATTTCGTTGACCCGCGTGGCAACTATGTCGGCCCGGTTGCCAGCACCGACAAGACCGAGATCGTCATACGCGACCTTGACATGGGGGTGTTGCGCGAGGTGCGCAACGCCTGGCAGTTCTACCGCGACCGCCGGCCCGACAGCTATACCCGGACCGTGGAACGCTGAGTCGTCGCACCAACGGGCGGGCCACTACCACCTGCGCGCCAGGTCAGAATCCCACGGCCTGACCGTCGCGACGTGCGTCACTGGCGGCGACATAGCCTTCTTCCATGTCGTCGCTCAGTCGCCAGATGAACTGGCCACTGCCGAAGTCCATGTAGTTGTCCGGGATCAGTTCGAAATGGTGGCCCCGCTTCCTGAGGCCATCCACCAGCGACGGCGCCATCGTGGTCTCGAAGTCCACGCTCAGGCCGGAACTGACCTTCCAGCGCGGCGCGTCGCAGGCCGCCTGCGGCTGCTGCTTGTAGACCAGCATGCGTGCCAGCGTCTGCAAGTGGCCCTGGGGTTGCATGTTGCCGCCCATCACGCCAAAACTCATCTGCGGGCGACCGTCTTTCGTCAGGAAGCCCGGAATGATGGTCTGGAACGGCCGCTTGCCACCCGCCACCAGGTTGGCATGACCCTCCTGCAGCGTAAAACCGAAACCGCGGTTCTGCAGGCTCACGCCGGTACCCGGCACGACCACGCCACTGCCGAAGCCCATGTAATTGGACTGGATAAAGCTGATCATCATGCCACTTTCGTCCGCCGCGCTCAGGTAGATCGTGCCTCCGCGCGGCGGCGTTCCGTGCGAGAACGCGGTCGCCTTGCCCGGGTCGATCAGTCTGGCCCGCTCCGACAGATAGGCATCGCTAAGCAGGTCCGCCGCCGTGACTTCGGTCATGAATCGGCTATCGGCAACCCAGCGGTAAGTGTCGGCAAACGCAAGCTTGATGGCCTCGATCTGCAGATGCTGGGATTCGACACTGTCGACCGGGAAACGCGCCAGATCGAGCTTGTCCAGCATGCCCAGGGCCATCAGCGCGGCAATGCCCTGGCCATTGGGCGGAATCTCGTGCACCGTGTAGCCGGCGAAGTCCTTCTGGATCGGCGTGACCCATTCGGGACGATAGCTGTCCAGATCCGCCAGCGTCATGCTGCCACCATTGGCAGCCGCGTGCCTGACCATCGCTTCGGCTACATCGCCACGGTAGAAAGCATCGCCATGGCTTTGCGCGATCTTGCGCAGGGTCTGCCCCGCATCCGCAAACACAAAGCGTTCACCCGGCAGCGGCGCACGCCCGCGTGGCATGAAGGCCTCGGCAAAGCCGGGCTTGTCGTGCAACGTGGAAATCTGGCGCGCCCATTTGTCTGCCACGATGCACGCCAGCGAATGGCCCCGCTCGGCCAGTTCGATCGCGGGCTCCAGCAGATCGCCAAAAGGCAGTTTGCCGAAACGCTTCGACAATGCAACCCATCCGGCCACGGCACCGGGCGTCGTCACCGAATCCCAGCCGCGCTCGGGCATGGCCCCGCCATGCCGGTTTTTGAAATAGTCCGGATTCCATGCCGCGGGCGCCACGCCCGACGAATTGAGTCCATGCAGTTCCTTGCCGTCCCACAGGATCGCGAAGTTGTCGCTGCCCAGCCCGTTGGACACCGGTTCGACGATAGTCAGCGCCGCCGCCGCCGCGATCGCCGCGTCGATGGCATTGCCGCCCTTGAGCAGCATGCGCAGTCCGGCCTGCGAAGCCAGCGGATGGGAGGTGGACACCACGTTTCGCGCCATCAGCGGGCTGCGGATCGTCGGATAAGGGTTTTGCCAGTTGAATTGCATCGGTTCTCTCTGAAAATGGTTGGATAGGACGGCTCAGCGGTGGCGCGGGTCGAGCGCGTCGCGCAAGCCATCGCCGAGCAGGTTGAAAGACAGCACCAGCAGGAAAATAGCCAGGCCCGGCCAGATCGCCATCCACGGCGCGCTGTCCATGAAGTTCTTCGCGGTATTGAGCATACTGCCCCAGCTTGGCGCCGGCGGCTGCTGGCCCAACCCGAGAAAGGACAGGCTGGCCTCGGCGATCACCGCCGCGGCGATCGCCAGTGTGGACTGCACGATCACCGGCGCAGTGATGTTGGGCAAAATATGCGAGACGGCAATACGCAGCGGAGAACATCCGACCGCGCGCGCCGCCTCGATGTAATCCTCGACCTTGACGTTGATCACCTGGGCTCGCGTCAGGCGCACGAAAATCGGCGCGGCCGAGATGCCGATGGCGATCATCGCGTTGGTCAGGCTCGGGCCCAGGAAGGCCGCCAGCGCGATCGCCAGGATCAGGAACGGACAAGCCAGGAATGCATCGGTGATACGCGAGATCAACGCGTCGACCAGGCCGCCGAAAAAGCCGGCGACCATGCCGATCACAACGCCGAGCAGCAACGAGATCGCAACCGACACGACACCCGCCATCAGCGAAGCGCGGGTGCCCCAGACCACGCGCGACAACACATCGCGCCCGAGGTCGTCGGTACCGAACCAGTGGGTCGCGCTCGGCGCCTTGCGGATCGTGCTCCAGCCCGCTGCCAGCGGGTCATGCGGCGCGATCCAGGGCGCAAATACGGCCAGGGAAATGAAAAACAGCACCACCGCCAGACCCAGCATCGCGATCCGGTTGCGCGCCAGTTTGCGCCAGGCGCGGCGCCACGGACCGGCTTGCGCAGGTCGCGCCCCGGCTGCAGCGGTTGAGGCGTGGGTCAGCGTTTGCATGCGTCAGTGCCTCAGCCGCGGATTGAAAAGGAAATAGGCCATGTCGGCCATCAGGTTCAGCAGGATGTACGCGGTCGCCGTGACCAGCACCACGCCTTGCACCACCGCATAGTCGCGGTTGAAGACCGCGTCGATGATGAGCTTGCCGAAGCCCGGAATCGTGAACACCTGCTCGGTCAATACGGCACCCGACAACAAGGCGCCCAGTTCCAGCGCGCCGAGTGTGATGACCGGCGTCAATGCATTGCGCAGCGCATGCTTGAGCACAACGACCCTCTCGTTCAGCCCCTTGGCGCGTGCAGTGCGCACATAGTCGGCCGCCAGCACCTGCAACATGGAACTGCGCGTATGCCGCATCAGCACCGCCGAGATGGCTGTGCCCAGCACGATGGCCGGCATGATCATCGCCGCGATATTGGCACCGAGGTTTTCAAACGGGCTGACATAACCCGAAGCCGGCAACCAACCCAGTTCGACCGAGAACAACAGAATCATCATGATTCCAAGCCAGAAATTGGGCATCGACAAGCCCGACAACGCAAACACGGTGGCCCCATGGTCCCATGCGCTGCCGCGCTTGACCGCCGAGATGACACCCGTCGGGATACCGATCAGCAGCGCGATGAACATCGACAACAGCGCCAGTTCGACCGTCACCGGCAGCTTTTGCAGGATCAGGTCGAGTACCGGCAACTGGGTCCGGGTCGACTCGCCGAGGTCACCCTGTAGCACGCCACCCATCCAGTATCCGTACTGGACCACGATCGGTTTGTCCAGGTGCAGCTTCTGGCGGTAGTGCTCGATGACCTCGGGCCGCTGGTCCTCACCGGCCAACATCTGGGCCGGATCGCCGGGCAACAACTGCTGCAGGCCGAAGATCAGTATGGACACGAACACCAGCGTTGGCACCAGTGATGCCAGCCGGCGAACGAAATAGACGAACATCCTGTAGTGACCTGTAGCAGTTCAGGAACCGGCTCAGTTGAGCTTGAGTCCTTCGACGCGAAGCAGGCCATCGGGCACTTCGCGCACGCCGGTGAGTTTGCTGTTGTAGGCCCACAACCAGTTGCGGTGGTACAGGTAGACGATCGGGCGATCCTTCTGCATCTGGGCCGCCACCTGCTCATACGCCTTGATACGGTCGGCGGTCGTCAGCTTGGTGCGGGCCTCGTTGAGCAAACTGTCGATCTCGGGTTTGCAGTAGCCGGAGTAGTTCAGCGGTTGCTTGCAAGCCAGGAAGCTGTACACATTGCCGTCCGGGTCTGCCCGGCCGCTCCAGGCCAGCACATAGGCCTCGAAGTCCCCTTGATCGGCGAGCTTGAGCGAACTGGCGAACTCGGTCGACTGGATCTTCACATCAAAGCCGGCCTCCTTGGCCATGGCCTGCACCACCTGCGCAATTTTCTGCGCGTCCGAGGTGGTGGCCGTCATCAGCGTGAAGCTCGGGTTGGTCACGCCCGCCTCCTTGAGTAAGGCCTTGGCGCGTGCCACGTCCCGCTTGGGCATCGGTGCATTCTTCGCATAGAAGCTGCTGCTGGGCGCCACCCACTGGTTGCCGGCCACTGCCTCGCCGTCCATCACCACCTGCACGATGCCCTGGCGATCCAGCGAGAGTTCGAAGGCCTCGCGGACCTTGGCGTCCCTGCCCAGCGGATTAGCCTGGGCCTTGTCACTCTTGCCGGTGTTGATCGTGATGCCCTGGTAACCGATTTCCGTGATCTTGCTGACCTTGAGTTTGGGGTCAGCCGCAATCTTGACGATGTCGCTCGACGCGGCACGTTCGATGAAGTCGAGTTGACCCGAGCGCAGGTTGGCCAGGCGCACAGTCGCGTCGGGAATCGGCGTGTAAACAATACGGTTGAAGTGGATCGCGTCCTTGTTCCAGTAGTTCGCGTATTTCTCGAACACGATCTTGTCCTGTGCCACGCGCTCGACGAACTTGAACGCGCCCGAACACACCGGCGCAGTGCCGAAGTTGGCGCCACCGGCTTTGGCCGCCTTCGGCGAGACCATCATGCCGGCGCGATCGGCCAGCGCGGCCAGCAGTGGCGCAAACGGCGCGCTCAGGTTCAGCCGCACCGTGCTCGGGTCGATCACGTCGACCGTTGTCACCGGGCGCAACTCGCCACTGCGGTTCGAACCTGCCATGGTCTTGTGCCGTTCGATGTTGAACTTCACCGCCTCGGCATCGAACTTTTCGCCGTCGTGGAAGGTGACGCCGGTGCGCAACTTGAGCGTCAGCGATTTGCTGTCGGCCGACCACTGGTAGCTGGTGGCCAGTTGCGGAATGATGGCCATTTTTTCATCGACATCGAGCAGCTTGTCGCACAGCGCCGAGAACACGATGCGGCCCACGAAGGTGCGCGCCAGCGTCGGGTCGAGGATGTCCGGATCCTCAGCCAGGCCGACGCGCAGCACCTGGGCTTGCGCAAACATGGGTACGACGGTCAGCAGCGCTGCGCCGACCAGGGCTAGGGAGCGTGGTTTCATGGTATGTTCTCCTTGATGAAAAATGTTGGCTGAAAAATCGATCAGGCCACGTGGGCCAGGGAAGCGGAAAAGGCCGATTGCAGTCGCAGCAGCCGCGTGTGCCGCGCGGCGACATCCGGCTGCACGCGCACAGGATGTGCCATCGGCTGGAGCGGAAAATGGCAGGCCACGGCGTGCTGGGCATCACCTGTCAGCACCGGCGCATCTACCGCACACTGGGGTTGTGCCTGCGGACAGCGGGTGTGCAGATGGCAGCCACTGGGCGGATCGAGTGGGCTGGGCACGTCACCACCGAGCACGACGCGTTCGCGCCGTAGCGCGGGATCGGGCAACGGGATCGCCTGCATCAAGGCATGGGTGTAAGGATGTCGTGGTGCCGCAAAGATGCGCTGCTTATCACCGATCTCGACGATACGGCCCAAATACATCACGGCGACCCGGTGCGCAATGTGTTTGACCACAGCCAGGTCATGGGCGATGAACAGGTAGGACAGGCCCAGGCTGCGCTGCAGGTCCTGCAGCAGGTTCACCACCTGCGCCTGCACAGATACGTCTAGCGCCGACACAGCCTCGTCACAGACGATCAGGCGCGGCTCGACCGCCAGCGCACGCGCAATACCGATGCGCTGACGCTGCCCACCAGAAAACTCGTGCGGATACCGCTGCGCCGCCTCGGCGGGCAAGCCGACCGTGTGCAGCAGCTCCGACACCCGACGCGCCTCGGCACCGCGGTGTAACCCGTGCACACGCAGCGGCTCCTGCAAGGTCTGGCCGACTGTCTTGCGCGGGTTCAGTGATGAGTACGGGTCCTGGAAAATCAGCTGCATGTCGCGCCGCTGCGCGCGCAGGGCCGCGGCATCCAGGGCCATCAGGTCCTTGCCATCGAGGCGCAGCGTGCCGTAGGTGGGTTCGATCAGGCGCAGCAACATACGGCCCAGCGTTGACTTGCCGCAACCCGACTCACCGACAACGCCCAGCGTCTCGCCGCGGACCAGCGTCAGGTCGACGCCATCGACGGCGCGCACCTGCCCACTGACGCGGTTGAGCAGTCCCTTGCGCACCGGAAAATGCTTGACCAGGCCCTGGGCCTGCAACAGCACGGGAGCAATGACGGGAGTCGCCTGCGGCATCATGCGGTCATCTCCTGCGTCAGCGGCCCCAGCAGGACCGCCGGGTCCAGAGGTGCCTTGATACAGGCCGAGTGATGTCCCTGCCCCAGATCACGCAGGGGCGGCACGGCGGCGCGACACCCGGCATCGGCAAACGGGCAACGTTCGGCAAAACTGCATCCCACGGGCAGCCCAGCCGGCGTCGGCACTTGGCCGTCGATCGACGTCAGCCGTTCCTGGTCGGCATCGAGACGCGGAATCGACCCGAGCAGGCCCACCGTATACGGGTGCTGCGGTTCATCGAAAAGCGCTTGCACTGGCGCGCGCTCGACCACCCGGCCGGCATACATCACCACCACCTCGTCGGCCACCTCGGCCACCACGCCCAGGTCGTGTGTGATCAGCACGATGGCCGTACCGGTCTCTTGCTGCAGCGACCGCATCAGCTCCAGGATCTGGGCCTGAATGGTTACGTCCAGCGCCGTCGTCGGTTCATCGGCGATGAGCAGGCGCGGTTCGCAGGCCAGGCTCATGGCGATCATCACGCGCTGGCGCATGCCGCCACTGAGCTTGTGCGGGAATTCGTCAATGCGTTGCTCCGGCGCGGGAATCCGCACCTTGTGCAACATCGCAATCGCGCGTTCGCGCGCCTGCGCGCGGCTCATGTTGCGGTGGCGCAGCAGACCTTCCATGATCTGGTCGCCAACGGTGAACGAGGGGTTGAGCGAGGACATCGGCTCCTGGAAGATCATCGCCATGCCGTTGCCCCGCAGATCCTGCATCGTGGATTCATCGGCACCGACCAGCTCACGCCCCTCGAACCGAATCGAACCGGCGGCGACCCGACCGTGCGGCCGTGGCAGCAGGCCCATGATGGACAACGAGGTCACGCTCTTGCCACAACCCGATTCGCCGACGATGGCCAGGGTACGCCCGGCTTCGACCGAAAAACTCACTCCGTCGACGACCGCAAACTCGCCGTCGTCGCCACGAAACACCGTGCGCAGATCGCGCACCTCAAGCAACGCCGTCATTTCCCCCCCCGGCGCGCGGCGTGAAAGCGTACGATCGTGGCCTCGATCGTCGGGCGATCGATGGTACCGCTGGGGCGGTCACGACCGGGCAGGCAGCTGACGAAAGGCTGGAATCGCTCCAGGCTGACCACGTGCAGCCGGCGCAGCTCTGGCAATGGGTTCGCATGGTCATCCACACGCAGGTCGAGCGAAAGATAGTCCTCGTCGCCATGGATACGCAACGCCGCCGACTGCTTGCCGCGTTTGTCGCCACCGGCTGCCTCGCCAGCGTCCATCGCGTCGAGCAGGCGTTCGGCCAGCGTCGGTGCATGGCTGGTGGCAAACGCCTCGGCGGTGGCTTCGATCACCCGCGCACCGGCCAGCATGTTGCCGGCGACGCTGAAACCGTCGCGCAGCAGGTGCCCGCACCAGTCGACACATTCGCCGCCGGTATGCACGGCACCGGTGCCGTGCACCGGCAACACATGAACCTGGCGTTGTGCGCGCCCGTCATCACCGGCCACCAGCACAGCAATCACCTCGGCTGCCGAACGCCCTTGCGCCAGCAGCTCGAGTCCGGCCTCGCCGTACAGTGGATTCATCAAGGCCTGGGTCGCGATTGCGCCGACGCCGCGCCGCGTATGCACACACAAGGAACCGACAGAGAAGAACCGGCTGGCGATCGCCACGCCCAGGTGCCCGTTTTCGCCACGCGCCAGAATCGACCAAGTCATGAAACGTCCGTCCTCAAATGGGGAGTGGTCACGCTGCGCTCAGCATTCCGTAGAACATACGCGCTGACGTCAGCGCCAGAAACAGTGCGAACAGGCGCCGCAACAGCCTGGCGTCGATCGCGTGTGCCAGTCGGGCGCCCCATTGCGTGGTGAGCATGGTTGCCGGAACAATCAGCGCCATGCCCAATAAATCAACATAACCGAACGCGGTCGGGGTGCGGTTCGGCACCCCCAGGCCATTGACAACAAACGCGATCGCACCCGGCAGGCTGATCACCATACCCAAAGCCGCACCGGTTCCCACCGCCACATGCATCGGCGTGCGCAGCGCATGCAGGATGGGCACGCTGAGCGTACCGCCGCCGATACCCATCAAGGTGGACAGTCCACCGATCGAGACACCGAGCGCCGAGGTTCCGAGACGGCCGGGCAATCCGTCGTGCAGTGCGACGTCGTCGCGCCGGATCGCCATGTTCAGCGCGACCAGCATGGCCACACACGCAAATACCGCCGTCAACACCTTGCCGCTGACGAATCCCGACAGGACCGCGCCGATCAGCACACCCACCACGACCGGTGGTACCAGCCGCGCCAGGATAGCGGGGTTCAGGCTGCCGCGGCGCCGATGGGCACGGGCCGACATGATCGACGTGGGCACGATGGTCGCGAGCGAGGTACCGACCGCCATGTGCATCCGCACAGACTCGTCCAGCCCCATCAGTGTGAACACGTGGTAGAGCACCGGAACGATGACGATACCCCCGCCGACACCCAGCATGCCGGCCAACACACCGGCAACGACACCGGTGGACACCAGCGCCAGCGCCAAGGTGGCCAGCCAGAGTGGGCTGAATCCCTGTAAGGCCCCGGTCAACATGCGGCGGGCCTGCGATACGCCGCCAACGGCGCGCAAGCGGGCAAGCCTGCGATTGCGGCGCGCTGGGCGTCAAAGGGGACAGAGAAACATGGCATGGAATGTCGGATGCGCTGGAAAGTGCGGAAGTATAGGGATCGAATGACATTTGTAAACATCTTATTCACCTGCAATGCAAGTGTCATGCCATACAACGAAAACTCATAAGCCATTGAATTTAAACAAAATTTCTACAATCCATTAAATCATCATCAAGCCGCCTTGTTGCCAATTGTGCGAAACTTCCGGCCATAATGATTTACAAATGACTCGTATTTGACAAATCTGTTTACATTTGGTCTTTAGAGCCAGCATTCCGGCCTTAAAAACAGCCAGTCGACACAATCGGGCCCAACCAAGGGTAAACACGAGGCCATTCAGGTGCAATTCACCATCGCGGTGCCACGCGCACCGAGGCGCGGAAGGAATGCGCTACAGCCGTGCGCCGCCGCGCCGGTTCTTGACCCGGGTCATCAGCGACTTGCAATCCACCGACAACACCTCCGGACGATTGAAGATACGTTCGCGCACGAATCGGTCGAAACTTTCGTAGCTGTCGGTCAGCGTATGGATGTGCAGGCTTTGCAGGTCGCTCATGATGTACAGGCTGACAACCTCGGGGCAATCCGCCAACTCCTGCGAATACGTGTTCATTGCCGCAGGCGCGACTTTCAGGTCGATGAAGGTCGAAATCACCTTGCCCAGTTTTTCCGGATTGACCACCGCACTGAACAACTCGATCACTCCGCCGTCCACCAGCGCCTGCACCCGGGTGCGCGCATGGGCACGCGAGATGCCCAATTGCCGTGCGATATCGGCGTACGAGGCCCGGCCGTCCTTGATCAGGATGTTGAGCAGGGAAGCATCGACTTTGTTCATGGCTGGCAGGAATGATGCGCGTGATGGCGACGCGCCAATTGTTGCGCATGTGCGCCTGCCCAACCCTGGATGGCACCCACCGACAAGGACATCATGCCTTTGACGGACAAGGAACCATGGTTTTCAAGGCAACCCCGACTAATCTGCAGTCGTGGCGGCCCGCACCCGGAGCCGCCACAAGTCTCTCCAACTGCACTTATTGAAGGAAACATCATGCTCAAGAAAATCCTGCTGGTGATAGCCATGTTGACCGCGGCCGCCGCGTTTGCCGCCGTGGATGTGAACCAGGCCGGCGCGGCCGAACTCGACGGCATCAAGGGCATCGGCCCGGCCATGTCGTCGCGCATCCTGGACGAACGCAAGAAAGGCAACTTCAAGGACTGGAACGATCTCATCACCCGCGTCAAGGGTGTCGGGCAAAGCAGCGCGGCCAAGTTCTCGACTGAAGGGCTCACCGTCGGTGGCTCCGGCTTCAAGATCGGGGTACCGGCCGCCGCGGTAAAACCCACCACCAGCACTGCCAAGAAGTAGGCGTGCCCATCCGACAAAAAGGGGCCCCGTTCGAGGGCCTCTTTTTGTCGGGCGGCATACATCTGCCCGCACCACGATGTAACTGATCGCCGGCAGACGCAACCGGGATCAAGCGGGATTGGTGGGCCCGAGCAACGCAATCAGATCGGTGTTGCCGACATCCACTCCGGCCTGCATCAACAAGGTCGTGACCTGCCCCCGGTGGTGCGTCTGGTGGTTGAAAAAATGTGACAACGCCTGCCAGGCCGGATGCTGGCGTTGCACGCCGGCAGTGTTGCTGTAGCGCATGGTGGTGCCGGGAAATGCCGAGGGCATGGCAGCAAGCCATAGCGCGATGGCATCGTCCAGTTGCTGGCGTTTGGCCCGCAAGTCAGCCCAGTCGTCGAACACCGGCTCTCCCAGGCCATGCCCTGGATCGAGGTCGAGTACCTGCGACGACAACACCCCGCCGTCGTAACCGTTGTCCACACCGCACTGGTGCAGCCGCCTGAGCCAGATTTGGTCGGCCACGATCAGATGGTTCAGTGTGCGGTGGATGGAGCCGAAAAATGCGCCCCGTTCCAGCTTGCGGGCGGTGTCGTCAATCGATTCGCAGGCATCAAACAGGCGCGTGTTGAACCAGGCGTTGTAACGCGCCATCCAGCGGCAATGCTCCAGCGGGTCCGGCATCATCGTCATCTCCTTGGCATGGGCCTGTTGATGGGACGCGGCAAGGTGTCAGTCGGGTGTCCCGAACCCGCCGCCGCCCGGCGTGTGGATCTCGAAGATATCACCCGGGGCCATCTCGACCTGGCCGATATGTGCCAGCGATTCGATACTGCCGCCCGCCCGTACCACCCGGTTGATGCCGACCGCGCCCGGCAGGCCGCCCGCGACGCCGAACGGCGCCACGATCCGGCCATTGGACAGGATGCTGGCGGTCATCGGCTCCAGGAACCGGATGCGGCGTACGCCCCCGTCACCGCCATGCCAGTGCCCGGCGCCGCCGGAGCCCTGGCGGATTTCGTAGCTTTCGAGGCGCACCGGAAAGCGGAACTCCAGCACCTCGGGATCAGTCAGCCGGGAGTTGGTCATGTGGGTCTGGACCACGCTGGTGCCGTTGAATCCGTCGACCAGACGGCCAGAGTCGTCCACCCGGCCACCAGCGGGCGAGCCACCCGAGATGGTCTCGTAATACTGGTAGCGCGCATTGCCGAACGTGAAGTTATTCATCGTGCCCTGGTTGGCTGCCAATACGCCCAACGCACCGAACAATGCGTTCGTGATGCAGGTCGAGGTCTCCACGTTGCCTGCGACCACCGAGGCCGGCGGGTTCGGGTTCAGCATCGAGCCGGTCGGGATGATGACCTGCAACGGCTTGAGGCAACCGGCATTGAGCGGAATGTCGTCATCGACCAGGGTGCGAAACACATACAGCACCGCAGCCATGCACACGGCGGTCGGTGCGTTGAAGTTGTTGGTCTGCTGCACCGACGTGCCGGTGAAATCGACCACCGCGCTGCGGCTGGCGGCATCAACGGTGATCACGACCTGGATCAGCGCGCCGTTGTCCAGTGGCAGCGTGAAGGCGCAATCCTTCAGGCGCGTGATGACGCGCCGCACCGATTCCTCCGCGTTGTCCTGCACATGGCCCATGTAGGCCTGCACCACCTCGAGACCGAACTGCGCGACCATCTTGCGCAGTTCCTGCACACCCTTTTCGTTGGCCGCGATCTGCGCCCGCAGGTCAGCCATGTTCTGCTGCGGATTGCGCGACGGGTACTCGCCGCTTTCCAGCAGCGCGATCATGTCGGCCTCCTGCAACACGCCCCGATCGACCAGTTTGACGTTGTTGATCTGCACACCCTCCTCCTCGATGCGGGTCGAGAAAGGCGGCATCGATCCTGGCGAGGTGCCACCGACATCGGCATGGTGACCGCGTGAGCCGACATAAAACGTCGGCGCCCCGTCCATGTACACCGGCGTGATCACGGTGATGTCGGGCAGATGGGTTCCGCCGTGGTACGGGTCGTTGAGCACAAATACATCACCATCGGCCATCGATGTGGCGTTCTCGCGGATCACGGTCTTGATGCTCTCACCCATCGAGCCCAGGTGCACCGGCATGTGTGGCGCATTCGCGATCAGGTCGCCGCCGGCATTGAACAGGGCACAGCTGAAGTCGAGCCGCTCCTTGATATTCACCGAATAGGCGGTGTTTTGCAGCTGCAGGCCCATCTGCTCGGCAATGTTCATGAACAGGTTGTTGAACACCTCGAGCAACACCGGGTCGACCGTGGTGCCGGCAGCGAAAATCGCCGTACGAGGGGTGATGCGCTCGAGCACCAAGTGGTCGAGTTCGGTCAGTTGCGCCTGCCAGCCCGGTTCGATAACCGTTGTCGCATTGGCTTCGGCAATGATGGCCGGGCCATCGATGATGTCACCACCGCGCAGGTCTTCGCGCACCACCAGTGCGGCGTCATGCCAATGGCCGGCGCAATACATGCGCACTGTCTCGCGGCGCGGCAGTTCGCGCGGTGGGTGCATGGCGTGCCGTGGCTCCTGGGGTGCGTCACCCGGTATCACCGCCTCCACCGACACCGCCTCCACCACCATGCCCTTGCCCTGCATCAGGAATGCGAAGCGTTGGCGATACGCCGCCTCGAACCCGGCCACGATCTGCGCGACCAGCGCGTCGTCATCGTGCGACGCGCTGGTCGGGCAGTCGACGACCAGGGCAGCGTCACTGCCCTCGTAACGCACGTGCACCCGCCGCGCGGTCTCGATGCTGCCCCGGCTCAGCTGCTGGCGCTGCAATTCGGACCTGGCCGCCTCGGCCAGGGCGTCGAGCGTCGCCACGATCTCCGGCAACGACTGCACCGCCAGCTTCAATTCGACCGCCTGTTCGCGAATCACGTTCTGATCCGCCAACCCCATGCCGTATGCACTGAGCACGCCGGCGAGCGGATGCACGAACACGCGCGTCATGCCCAGCGCATCGGCCACCATGCAGGCATGCTGCCCGCCGGCACCGCCAAAACACTGCAGTGTGTAGCGGGTAACGTCGTAGCCTCGCGCCACCGAGATCTTCTTGATCGCGTTGGCCATCTGCTGCACCGCGATGTTCACGAACCCTTCGGCGCTGTCTTCGGCGCTCAACCCGGTGCGCGTGGCCAGTTCGCGGAACTGATCCGCCACCACCTCCAGACTCAGGGCTTCGTTGGCGTGCGGACCAAACACCTTGGGGAAATAGCGCGGCTGGATCTTGCCCAGCATCAGGTTTGCATCCGTCACCGCCAGCGGGCCGCCACGCCGGTAACTGGCCGGCCCGGGGTTGGCGCCGGCGCTGTCCGGGCCGACCCGGAACCGCGCGCCGTCGAACGCCAGGATCGATCCCCCGCCCGCGGCCACTGTATGGATGCTCATCATCGGCGCGCGCATACGCACACCGGCCACCTGGGTCTCGAACTCGCGCTCGAATTCGCCCGCATAGTGCGACACATCGGTCGAGGTTCCGCCCATGTCAAAGCCGATCACCTTGTTGTGTCCACCGAGCGCGGCGGTACGCGCCATGCCGACGATACCCCCGGCCGGCCCGCTGAGAATGGCGTCCTTGCCCTGGAACGCATGGGCATCGGTCAGCCCACCGGACGACTGCATGAAGAACAGCCGCACACCCGGCATCTCCTGCGCAACCCGATCCACATAACGCCCGAGGATCGGCGACAGGTAGGCGTCGACCACCGTCGTGTCGCCCCGGCTGACGAACTTCATCATCGGGCTGGTCTCATGTGAGGTGCTGATCTGGGTGAAACCGATCTCGCGCGCAATGGCCTTCGCCGCCGCTTCATGGGCGGTATAGCGGTAGCCGTGCATGAACACGATCGCCACGCTGCGCAGCCCGAGCGCGTATTGCGCCTCCATGCCCGCGCGCAATGCCGACGCATCCAGTGCCTGCACCACCTCGCCATGCGCCGACACGCGCTCGTTGGCCTCCACGACGACCTGGTACAACAATTCGGGCAACACGATATGGCGGTCGAACAGCCGCGGGCGATTCTGATAGGCAATACGCAGAGCATCGCGAAAACCACGTGTCGTCACCAGCAAGGTGGGTTCGCCCTTGCGCTCGAGCAGCGCGTTGGTTGCCACGGTGGTGCCCATCTTCACGCAGTCCACCTGGTCGGGCGTGACGGGTTGATCAGGGCGCAGGCCCAGCAGATGCCGGATGCCGGCGACCGCTGCGTCCTTGTAATGCTCCGGGTTGTCAGACAGCAACTTGTGCGTCACCAGCGTGCCGTCGGGTCTGCGGCCGACCACGTCGGTGAACGTACCGCCCCGGTCGATCCAGAATTGCCAGCGGGCGTCCGGGGCGACAGGCCCAGCGTGGGTGGTGTCTGAGATGGTTGTCATGATGCGTTGTTCCGGTTCAAAGCGAGCTCGCGGCTCGTGCTGCCTGATCGTACAGACCAGACATGGTGCGCAAGGTGCGGGCGACGTCGCCGATATTGCTGTTCATTTCACCGTCCAGGTTGCTGATCAGGCATTCTTCACGCACCTGCCGGTACCTGGCAATCACCGCGTCGCCAGACAGTGTTGGCGCGTACAACACCTCCTTGCCAAGTTTCTCGGTCCGCACGAGGTCGGCGGCCACCAGCTTTTTCAGGGAATATGCCACTACATGGGTGTCCTCGTAGTTAAGCACGAAGCATATGTCGGCCAGCTTCTTGTTGCGCGCGCGGTGGTTCACATGGTGCAGGATCAGTACATCGGTGATGGTCAGATCCGGCACCCCGGCGGCGGCCATGCAACGCACGGCCCAGCGAGAGAAGGCGTTCCAGGCCACGATCAAGCCGAACTCCAACTCGGAAGCCTCCTGGCTGCGTGGCGACACCAGGTGCGACGACGAAACGATGGCGCGTTGGGACATGCGGGCTGCGGCCCGGGAATCGGCTTTTGGCATAGGGGATTTCCCTGATTAAGGTAACAAATCAACGATAAAACGTCTGCAAATTATTGACACTTTACTTCCGTAGCCACTAGACTTCAAGTGCCCGAACGCCGGAAAGGCCCGATTGCGGGAAAACACCGATGCATCGCTGCTGACGCGGGCGGCCGGACCGCATATCCTCGAACGTTTGGCAGACCCACTCACCTGAACCAGGAGCTTTTCATGAAACTGACCCGCCGCACGATCGCCACGGCACTGGCATTTGCCGTCTCCGGCATGGCCACAACCGTTATGGCCCAGATCAAGTGGGACCTGCCCGCCGCCTACCCGGCTACCAACTTCCATTCGGTCACATTGACCGAATTTGCCAACGATGTCGACAAGGCCAGCGGTGGCAAGCTCAAGATCACGGTGCATGCCGGCGCCTCGCTGTACAAGGCGCCCGAAATCAAGCGTGCGGTGCAAGGCGGCCAGGCGCAGGCTGGCGAGATCCTGCTGGCAAACTTCGCCAATGAATGGCCGATCTATGCCGCCGACGGCATGCCGTTCCTGGCCGACAGCTACGAAGATGCCATGAAGCTCTACAAGGCACAAAAGCCGTTGCTGGAGAAGAAACTCGCCTCCGAAGGCATGATGCTGCTGTATTCAGTGCCATGGCCGCCGCAAGGCATTTACAGCAAGAAGCTGCTCAACTCCGCGGCCGACCTGAAGGGCGTCAAGTGGCGAGCCTACAGCCCGGCCACCGCGCGTATTGCAGAACTGGTAGGCGCACAGCCCGTGACCGTACAGGCGGCCGAAGTGAGCCAGGCGTTCGCCACCGGCGTGACCGAAAGCATGATGAGCTCGGGCTCCACCGGCGCCGACACCAAACTCTACGAACACGTCAAATACTGGTACGACACCCAGGCCTGGTTGCCCAAGGACGCGGTCATCGTCAACAAGAAGGCGTTCGACGCGCTCGACAAGGCCACGCAGGACGTGCTGCTGAAGGCAGCAGCCGATGCCGAGGTGCGTGGCTGGGCTGCGAGCAAGAAGACCAATATCGACTCGCTGGAAAAACTCAAGGCCGGTGGCATGCAGATCATGCAGCCGTCCGCGGCGCTCAAAGCCGACATGAAGAAGGTTGGCGACACCATGCTGGCCGAATGGCTGGCCAAGGCCGGGGACGACGGCAAGGTGCTGATCGACGCATTCAGGAAGCCCTGAAGCCTGGCCATGGTCGGGTTGCCGCCAACGGTGTCGTCGGTCCTGAAGCCGTCGACCCAAACGGCCAGCCCGACCCGCGACAATCCCCTCTGATGCGCAAACTGCTCGACACCGTCTACGACAGCGCCGCCGCCCTGGCGGCGCTTTTTTTGGTCGGCGTGCTGTTCATGGTGCTGCTCGCCATCTTCGGCCGCCAGTTCCATATATACGTACCTGGCACCGACGCCTACGCCGGCTACCTGATGGCGGCCAGCGGTTTCCTGGCGCTGGCCCATACGCTCAAGCATGGCGACCATATCCGGGTCACGCTGGTGCTGGGCGCCTTAACCGGACACTGGAAGCGCCGCCTGGAACTATGGGCGCTGGCGTTCGCCGCGGCGGTGGCCTGCATGATTGCGTTCTACAGCTGCAAGCTGGCCTGGCAATCGCACGTGTTCAACGACATTTCGACCGCCAACGACGCAACGCCGCTGTGGATTCCGCAGATCGCGATGGCACTGGGCACCGTGGTGCTGGCAATCGCGTTCATCGACGAGCTGATACTGGAGGCGCGCGGGCTGCGGGTCACGCTCGATACGGCCGAACCCAAGCACAACGAATGACACCGGAACGCCGCACATGAACGATTTCGCCATCACCGCGCTGCTGCTGGTGTCGTTGCTGCTGATCCTGGCCAGCGGCGTCTGGGTCGGCCTGTCGCTCACCGGCGTGGCCTGGCTGGCCGTGACGCTGTTCTCCAGCCGGCCGGCCGGTGACGCGATGGCGGTGACCGTATGGGGTTCGTCGTCGAGTTGGACACTGACCGCCTTGCCGCTATTCGTGTGGATGGGCGAGATCCTGTTCCGGACCCGGCTCAGCGCCGACATGTTCAAGGGCCTGTCACCCTGGGTGCAGTCGCTGCCCGGGCGGCTGCTGCACACCAACGTGATCGGCTGCACCATCTTCGCCGCCGTATCGGGTTCGAGCGCCGCGACCTGCGCCACCATCGGCAAGATGACGCTGCCCGAACTGAGCCGGCGCGGTTACCCGGACCACATGGTCATCGGCACCTTGGCCGGCTCCTCGACGCTGGGGCTCCTGATACCGCCGTCGATCATCATGATCGTCTATGGCGTGGCCGCAGAAGTGTCGATCTCCAAGCTGTTCATCGCCGGTGTATTCCCCGGCATGTTGTTGGCGGCGCTGTTCTCGGGCTACATCATATTCTGGGCACTGCGCCATCCGGAGCAGGTACCCGCAGCCGAACGCAGCTACAGCTTGCGCGAAAAGCTGGCCGCGTCGCGCAGCCTGATTCCGGTGGTAATACTGATCCTGTCGGTGCTCGGAGCCATTTACGCCGGCATCGCCACCGCCACCGAGGCCGCCGCCGTGGGCGTGGTGGGCGCGCTGGTGATCTCCGGGGTGCAAGGCTCGCTGAACTGGGCCACCTTCCGTGACTCGCTGATGGGTGCCACCCGCCTGTATTGCATGATCGCGCTGATCCTGGCCGGCGCCGCCTTCCTGACGCTGGCCATGGGTTATGTCGGCCTGCCCCGCCACCTGGCCGAATGGATTGCATCACTGGGCCTGAGCCAGGCGCAACTGATCTTCGCGCTGGCCTGCTTCTTCATATTACTGGGCTGTTTCCTCGACGGCATCTCGATGGTGGTGCTGACGATGGGTGTATTGATGCCCACCATCAACGCCGCCGGCATCGACCCGATCTGGTTCGGTGTCTTCGTCGTGCTGGTGGTCGAGATGGCGCAGATCACGCCGCCGGTCGGCTTCAACCTGTTCGTGCTGCAGGGCATGACCGGCAGGCAGCTGCCCTGGATCGCCAAGGTGACGATGCCGATGTTCTTTCTGATGTGCCTGGCCGTGGCACTGATTTATATCTTCCCAGGCATCGTATCCTGGCTGCCGCAGCAGATGGGGCAGTAAGTAATATCGGCCCATGCTGTCTGTCGTCGCAATCTGTATCGGTGCCAGCCTGGGCGCGCTGATGCGCTGGGGTCTGGGGCTGTGGCTCAGTCCCGGCGCGCTGATTCCCTGGGGCACGCTGGTGGCCAACCTGCTCGGAGGGTATCTGGTCGGCCTTGTCATTGCCGTATTCCAGGCCCTGCCCCAGCTCGATCCGGTATGGCGACTGGCATTGGTGACCGGTTTCCTCGGTGCGCTCACGACTTTTTCCAGCTTCTCCGCCGAGGTAGTCGGCCTGCTGGGGCAGCAGCGGTATCTGCTGGCGTTCGGCACGGCGGCGCTGCATCTGTTTGGATCGCTGCTACTGACGGCCGCGGGCATGCGAACCGCAGCGCTGCTGATCGCGCAGCGGGGTTGAACGCGACCGAGCAGACGGCGTGCGCCTGGTCACTGCAGGGACGGCAAGCGCGGTTCGGCACAGGAATGACTCCGCCGGTTTACCTGATAAATTTGAAAAAAGTTAACCAGCACCTTGTCAATCAGGTCTTTCCATGACGCCCGCGTCTTCACTTTCCATCGATGCATTGGGCGCCATGGAGCACGATGCTCTTGATGCGCTGGACGTCGGTGTCATTGGTTTCAATGCTGAAACGCTGGTGCGCCGGTACAACGCCACAGAATCCCGCCTGGCAGGCTTGAGCGCCGACAGGGTGATGGGCCTGCCGCTGTTCACTACAGTTGCCCCTTGCACGAACAACTTCATGGTCGCGCAACGGTTCTAGGAGGCTGCAGCTGGCAACTTGCCGCTTGACGCGACCATCGACTATGTCTTCACGCTGCGCATGCGCCCCTCCAAGGTGCGACTCAGGCTGATGGCGTCGCCGATGCAGCTGCTGCGATACCTGCTCGTAGAGCGCTCCGTCTAGTGGGGCTGGAACGCGGCTCCATGTCGGATGAGCACGAATCGCTGATCCAGTTTCTCTATCTGGCTCCGGTGGGACTCGGGCAATGCGCCAGCGACGGGTTGGTGTTGATGATGAACCCGAAAGCGGCACAAATTCTGATGCCGCTGAGTCCCGTCCCCAGCCTGGACAACCTGTTTGACGTGCTTGGCGGTGTTGCCCCGCAACCGCGCGCGCAGGTCATGGCATTCGATAAACCATATGGCATTGTCTGTGACTCCCTGCGATTTGCGGTCGCTAGTGTAGTGTTGCAATCTTGTGGGAACGTATTTCGCTACGGCCTCTCCAATGGTTTATTACGGACGATTGCGGAGAAAGAATGTGCGAGTTGCCCCTCAAATTGAGTTGACCAACGATGAGCGC
>Ga0209491_10001793_pt1 | contig 40366 bp, 20 predicted proteins | sample BON02_FD_187213 | JGI IMG/M metagenome (GOLD analysis project Ga0209491, IMG submission 187213) | Freshwater microbial communities from Lake Bonney liftoff mats and glacier meltwater in Antarctica - BON-02 (SPAdes) (version 2) | ecosystem: Environmental > Aquatic > Freshwater > Ice > Glacier... | reverse complement strand
GGTGGGAGGAAGCTCGATTTCTGGCGTTTTATGTGAGTTTCAGAGACAATTGCTATTTCGGGCAGGTGTATTTGCGATTACGGCTTTTTTTAATGATAACAAACTATAATCGAGTACTGGTATCAGTTTTCCGTGGTTTATGTCAAGAAAAACAGTCAGTCTTGCGACATAGCATTCTCCTCGTTGCAAAACTTAGCCAAGCCTTGCTGGGCATCGGCGATGGTTTTGTAGCCGCTCTTTGAACGTTGCTTTGTATTGATGGTTTTCCGCCAGCTAAAAACACCATTGGCAAAGGAGATATTCTTGCTGATTTTGGGACTATCCTTCTGTTCAGATTTCCTGAGACGCTTCTTGGACGTTTCCAGGGACGCCAGACGCTTCTCAAACTCTTCGCTCTGGGTCTGCAACTGTGATGCTTTGTTATCATTGGCTTCCATCTTCGCTCCCAGCACCTCCAATTTTTTGTCTACTTGAACATGCAGTGTAGTGATGCTAGTAGCGACAAGATCCACAAGGGCGGCATGCTTTACTATTATGGCGTCCTGACTGGTGATGATTGTATCGTGACTGTTTATGATAAGTTTGACCTTGTCAAAGGCACTGGCGATGCCAGTCAGACACGTATGCAGCACCCCAACAGTGACAACTTCAGGGGCTGCTGTCTGCTGAACTTGTTGCACAAGCACCTGCTGTCCATCCGGAGTCACCACTCCACGTTCCACCACACGCTGCACCGCAACATTGCCGTCGGCATCGGTTTCTGTGGTGGTCTTTTCGCGGCTCTCGCCGTTGATAATGGCCCCTTCAAAGCCTTTCTGTAGGAGGCGCTGGCCCTCGTTTGGATTCGTGGCCGCCTGGATCGCACGTGTGACGCCAGCAATAGCCCCAGTCTCTCGCTCAACATACGCAGTGGCGACTTCGGAGCGAAGATCTTTCATTTTCTTGTGCCTCAACAAGACCTCAATGAGATCAGTGGAGTTCAGTGTCATAAGCTTTCCACCCTGAATATTCCAAAGTGTATTTTTTAGTATTCATATTAAATGGTATAAGATTTAATACCAGCTTAATAATGACTAAAAGAATAGTACTGAGATTATATATAACTAAACTATACTATTAAGATTTTTCCAAGATGTTTCAAGATTTTTTTGAACATCTTGCAATGTTTTCCATATTTGAGACATTTCCCCACAGTTTGAGACATTTCCCCACAGTTTGAGACATTTTCATATACATTTTGAGATATTGTCTAGTGGTATTAAATATTAATCAACTCAAGTACACTCACAGAAGGGTGTCCACTAGCGACATACGCGAGGCTTGGAGCAATTTTTCCATGTGACAATAGGTTGTTTAGCCATTGACGGGCGTATACCAGATTGCCATCAAATAACACCACCGCTACCACGTCCACAGTGATGAAACGGCCACCAATAAGAGTGCCATGATCGTCGATGTACCCTTGGCACAACTGACGCAAGCTACTTCCATCCAACAATCCAATGTCCACATTCTCGAATCCAACCAGTTCTTTGACCGCCACCGCTGAAACTTTCTGCATGCGCTGCTTATCTACCACCGTGCTGATAGTGCTCTTCAACTTCACTATGCTAGTGCTCTCCACATTTTCCACAACAGAACTTGTCGGCATAGATGACAGCGCAATGTCTCTAGCAACACACTCCGCTTCCCAGTGAAGTTCAAAGATGTTGACGAGATCCGCCAAATTCAACACTTTTACCGACTTTCCTTTCCCGTTGTCCACAAGTGCAAGACTCGGTGCAGTTTCGGTTGTAACAACGACAGTCTTTGTGGGCGACAACGCTTGGATGATTCCCTGCACCACAAAAAAACCCACTAACATCCTGACCCTTCATGTCCTTGCGGTCATTCTTGATGCGATACATGCTCTTGCCTTCTAACATGGTGTCGTCGAGGTTGGCAAACAACGGCGACAGTAGCTTCAGCATGTTTGTCGGCAGCTTGTGCATACAGTTTGGCCCTGTGACGCGTATCTTTGCAGGCATGGTTGCCATGCCGTGTTTGGGGATTATAAGGAAGGAATCCACAGATATGGATTTTATTGATAAAAATGTTATCTAGAAATAGTTTTTGACTTGTGCAGGTGTATCAAACTATATTCCAATTCTGTCTAAGCTGAGTAAATCTACAACCCGCGATCCAAAAATGCGTCTTGATCTTGGAGATACTTTTGGGCGTTTTCGATGGAACTGGTAGCGAGGTACATGGCGTAGTGGCGTAATAGCTTGCAGACACTGTGGTGGCGAACAGCGTAGCGCCCAGAAAAAGTTAACATCTTCGTGGACGCCAGCTTTTGGTGTTGCTTGTTGCAGAAACGGACCACATTGCACCCAGAACATGATTTTGCGCCCGGAAACTCTACAAATAGCCTATTTCGGGCAAAACGGGGATGTGACTGTGGTATAAGGAATTCTCAGAAGGACATGGTCATGCAAGCGATGCCGAGGGCAGACGATGTCGGCATTAGATCATCAAAACTGTGGGAGGATGTGAAACGGGGACTTGGGTTTTGTTTTTTCTGGGTTGTTTGGTGTTGCATGTACATTAGCGTGCTTGCATGTCTCGTTGCAATTACGTTTCTTGTATCGTGGAACAACGAGACCATAGAAGGTGTCAAAGCTATAGCAACGAACCAGACTGAGGGGCGTCGTTAGCACAGTGCTGTCTGTTGCTGCCTTTTCCGATGTACCGTGAGTTCCTGTGAATCTTGAAGTAGAGTTGGTATATAAGAAATCAGCGTGAAACGGATGGCACCGGGCGGGTGAGAGTCGCTAGTGTGGATATGAGTGCCTACATGAGAGACCGGATTCGGAGCTATGTCGACGAGTCAGTGGCAAGCGAGCCTCCGTACGAGTTGGTGCACAACAATATCGGGAAACTGTTGTGGCAGCCCTTAAGTCGCGAGGAAATCGACGCCTATATGCATATTATGATCTATTTCCGAGAAGCACACGCGCAGGCCTCGTTTGTACAGTACCACTACCGCGGGGGTTCTGGAAAAATGCACTCTTTTACGATACAACACGGCAAGGTCTTTATTCTCGACAGCGATCACAACTACCACCAGATTCGGCAGATGCATCCGAATGAAGTCACTAGTGAGATCAACGATCTGCCCCAGATTGTGACGCTAGATTATTTCCCACACTAGTTGTTGATACGAATAATAAAGAAAACGCGTCAAGGATTCGAACCCTGAGAACACATGACAGAACGTCATCATGTGTCTTGATAGCACCATGCCACGTCGGTTTTTTGCAAGTTTGCTCTTGTGTTGATAGTTTGGCCTGAACCGTAAACCCTGTCCTGTTGTGGTTGGTTTCAGAGGCTTTCCAGCCGCTTTTTTCCCGGTGACTGGGATGGTTGACGAAGCTCAGGCCAGACCGTCGGGGTTTTTGCCCATGAATGTGTCCATGCCCGACACGCTGGCCCGGTCCTGGCAGGACCGACGACGCAGATGCGTTAACACCTACGCTGGCAGCACTGCAGGCGCTTCAGGGATGGCGATCAGCAGCGCACGGCCCTTGTGCTTGTTGGTTCCACCGCCACCAACACCGTTTTTGAGCAAGGCCCTAGCCTGGTCTATGAACCTGTTGGACTTGAAAGTGAAGCGGATAAGACCACGACCGCCCACTTCGCCAAGCGCTTCCTGGCTAAAGCCAAGAGGGATAACAATCTTGTTGATGGCGGCCTGTTTGTTCACGATACTGGCCTTGTCAGACATGACGTATTTCCACAGCAGATTGTGGTGATGGTCGCTGATAGTAATCGTCTTGAGATGGCCGGTGATGACACCGTCGACCTCGCGGGGAAACCACGGGCATCCTACCAAAGGGGCATCTACGTAAAGCTTGATACTGTCCTTTTCGTTGATGAGGTTACAGAATGCCTTGTAGAGCCTGGTAGTCTGCTGGGTCACAGCATTTCCCATTGGATCGATTTTCCACATGTTCTTGAACGGTCCGTCTGAGTACACTTGGACATAGATCTTTGTCCTCATGCAATCTAAAACAGGATTAGGCTTGCGCCCTCCTTTGCACTGCTTGAGAAAGGGTGTAGACTTGATTGGCACCAGCGCGTCAGAAGCAGGCGCTGGGGACGCCTTCTTTGATACACCCCTGCCCCTTTTCGCCCCAGACTTGATATCGACGCCCTTTTTGGCCTTCTTGGCCTTCTTAGCCCTTTTGGCCTTGGTTTTAGGCTCGCCCCTGCCCCCCACGGACGACTTGGGATTGCCGGTAGCCTTCATCTCGGGCTGAACGGGCGGAACTGGCGGGGCCATCTTAACCAAGGCGGGGTCAGAATAGTTTGCAAGAGATGCATCCACCTTACCAGCACTGACACTGTTTGTGTTGGAAAGCATCAGAGTTGCGATGGCGTAATCGAGCTGAGACTTGCTACCTGCGATGGACACAAAGATACGATGAATCTAAACAGCCCGCAAATACCAAAATAGACCAAAAGGTCTGGTGCACGTCCTGTGCCAGGGAAAAATCTCTAGTTTAGAGCGTGTTAAAAGCTGTGCGCACTAGTGATTGCTATTTGTTTGAGAATGTGTCTGCTTATATACGCTCAGAATCTATGACACGCCATGGCAACCGGAAAACGACAACTCTCAAAAAACGGTATTTGGAGACACAATGACCTGGGTCGTTTTAATAAATATGCCATCAACTCCACATCAAATCACTGTTTCAGATGCATTCACTGCAGCGAATCGAGACTTGCGTTTATACAGAAAGCGTTTGCACATAGTCGCAAGCAACGGCTTATGTCTCGACACGGCGTTTGGACACAGTATGTGGTGTACGCAGCCCCGACGTATGCGCATTCGCAAATCGATGCAGTCAACTCATGGAATCCTGTTTGTTGGCTAAGTGTACGAAACTTCGCGCATGGTTGCCCGACGCAGGCGCATGACGATTTTCATGCGTTCGGTGTCCAGTCTCAGTTCACGCTGGAGCAGCTGATTGTGTTGGAGGCGCTCGTTCTCGCAACACTGGTTGCTGGACGATTTGTCGGTTATCACAGCATTCAGCTGCAACCTAGCTTTGGTGCACACCACGACCTCCTTTTCGAGGAGGGCAATCGAGGCGTGGTCTTCGGCATCGACAGTGCCGCTTTCCGCACGATCCTCGCACTCGACAGCCTTGTCGTTTTCCATGCTTGTGCCGTGGAAACAAGGGGGTTGGTGCTGCCAAAGATATAGCGCGGGTCTTTTCTGCTATTTCGGGATACAACGGCATTGTGTGTCAAAAATGTTGCGATTGCAAGGTGAGGGCAGCGGTGCATTTTATCGAATGCAGGATCGTGTGTGGTGGGTGCGACGGGCAGCATTGTAGAGGACGACAGACACACACGCAACGAATTATACAGTAGTTTACTTTGCCAGACGGTCTTTGTATGCCATACCGATGTGGACAATGCACAACACCAGTGCACACGTCACCACGACAAAACACACAGTAATGACCGCCGTAAGTCTTGTGATGGTGACTGAGATCACACGCATTTCGTTTTGAATCAACTCGTGTATTTTCATAAATTGGCCGCTTTCACTGCTGTCCTCGTGGACATTGCGTGTTGGCCTTTGTTGCAGACGCTGTTTCTCGATCACGTCGCTGTAGAAGGACACACCGCTACTGAAACGGCGTTTTCGGCTGCTATGCTCACCTGTTTGCGCTTTAGTATTTTTTGGGTCAAGATACATCGAGCTGCGACCTCCTGGCAAGCTACTTCTGGGAAACCGATTGCTGAATGTAGCACTAATTGGGGAAATTACGTTCACATCACACACACGTTTTGACAACGTTGTGTCGCTTTTCACGGAAAGTGGAGTGCTCGGGGGTGTTTTCCGCGGTGGGGGTTCTGAGTCGAGAGACTCGCGTCGAGTGGGTAATGCACGGGGCATTGCTTGCGTTTGAAAAACAGAGGGCTGTGCTGTTTCTGTACTTACACAACGAATAGGTGTAGTTGGTTGATTGATTTTTATACCGCCCCACGACGAATGTCTTCTGGGCAATGTGCTACTGGCGCTTCTTGTCATCAAGACCATATTTGCTATGAGATAACAAACAGGCCGTACTTTTATAGCTTGTCTTTGCAAATACGTCTGCCTCAATTTTTTTTCAGCGACACAAAACGTGATTTACGTTGACATAACAAGGTTTGCAACACAACAATACAGCGGACAGCTGCTGAGACTGAACCTGGAAGTCAAGTTGGCTAAATCGTAAGCAAAGCACCACTGCTCCTAAAAACACACATTGCTGGTCTGCCGTCGAATTCACATTCATATCCAAATCACTGAGAAGCGGGTCGACTTGTGTATGATCTAGCCGATTTGGCCTTCATACAGCCGATTTTGCTCGACAAGGAGGAATGTGGTGGACAAAACAAGAATGGGGGTGCAAGTATGCTTTATTCAAAACAAGAATATATTATGCCGAAAATGCCAATGGGCGGTGGTGTGCAGCGTAGTGTTTTCTGCGCTAGGGTGCATCGAAAAAGCCGTCCCAGTTGGCAGCAACAATCGTGGCTTCGTTCTCCACAGTAAGGCGATCAAACAAGAAAATAGACACACTCAGAGATGTAAAGTGTCGCTTTTGCTCGGTGGGAAGCATTGCCCATGAGATTTCATCCACCAGCGTGCCATCCTCGCACGTAATGGTCTGGCTCAGAGTCATGTTGCATTTGCCGTGCAAAAATGCAACAATGCTGCCAATTTTCTTGCGGCCGGTCATCATGCGAAGCTCGCCTTGTTGGATACTCAAATCTACGTCACCCGAGAAATAGGACCCTTGCATGAGCGAAGAAATCACATTCGACATGACACGCTTATCATCCGGACTCAAAATCTCATTGGTTTGCTCGAGTCCCGTCCAAGTCATAGGACGTTCGCAGTAGTCGAGGATGATTTTTGGAGTAGACTCCGGACCATCCAAGATCCACTCGATGATTTCGCTAATGGTGATATCACACACCCATCCACTCTTCTGGAGGGCATACTTGCTCACCATCATGCGCCTGAGTTCGTCATGCACTGGACTGGCCACCCCACCTATCACATCTATCTTACGCACCAGGCCTACTAACGCGGAGGGATCATTGCGTGCACGCTTCAAGCTCATGGTGCAAATAGAATACCGTGGAAAATGTGTCAAAATGGCCAGATGTCGGTCATTTATAGACAAAATGTGCTATTTCGGGCAAAATGTCGCGCACGTGAGAGTTGGTTCTAGTGGTTGAGAAGGGTCGGGTGCCACGGCCATGTGTGTGCACAGTGGAAGTGAGGGCGCTGGAAGAGGTTGAAGATGTTGAGCCAGTAGAGGTACAGCGCGATACCAACACAGATTTGTGCGACCAGCACGGTGAAAACGCAAGGCAAGCAGCAGATAACGAGGGTCAAACACACGAAAAGTGCGCACCAGTAGAATAGGACTTCATTGTATGCAAATGCCAGTGCGTCCAAGGTGGCGCAGACAGCATAGAGACACAAACTTCTAACAATCGACGAAGCGCAATGGTGGCAACACGCGGTAAGCCCACAAGCGGTGATTTTTGCGTCATTTTCCTGGTGGGGGTCGGATGCAGAATAGCTTTGCTGCACGTGTGTGTAGGCGTGCTCGGAGCCCAACATGAATAAATGCCACGGGCGTTGAATATCAGGTTTATATAGACTGTGTTTGAGAGCCGAATGCGTCAAAACATATGCAAACAAACGAAGGATGCCTTAGTGTATATGCCCGCGACAATCGAGATACTGTGTCGAATCGCTCCAATTTCACAACTCCGAGACGTTTTCGTCATATTGCGATAATGCACTCCGCATGTACTCGATTTTGCAGTTGTCGCCATGAAAGCACTTTTTGATCCGGATACAGTGACGAATGATACACAGCCGAAACCGTGGCAAATGCTCCGACGCTGGCGCAGAACACGCGCTCCGAGGCAATCGCGTGCTGTGACACCGCGAGCAAAAATAGCTGCGTAAATTCTAGGCGTGTTTCTGTGCACTGTGGCTGGAAATAGCACGTCGCTTCCGGTGTGCTATTTAGTCATGGCCGGAGCTGTGCAGCGCAGCGCATTTGGGGCACGTTTTGAGATCCAGGGTGTGTTTGCAGCGGTTTTGGTGTGTTTGTTCTGTGAAAATACCGCATCAGCATCAACACGCGATGGGGCGGAGATCGCGACCCAGGGGATATATTCGAGTCAGGAGACTTCGACGCACGGCTGTGTACAAGAGAATGCCCACGATGTTCAAAAAAGCCCGGGAATTGTACGAAAACTGCGGGGTCAATGTCACGCTGGTGACGGAAGACGAGGGCGTGTATCATTTCTACAACACCGCCATGATGACCCAGCAGGAGGTGTTCGAACGGTACCTGTTGTTGATTCAACAGAGTCCTCAAGCCTTTGTTACCGAAGTTCCGATTCTCGACCCTGTAGACGGTACGACGACAAAAAGTCCATGTGCGGAATCCACAGACAACCCCCCACAGGACTGTATTCATGCGGTGTGTATGGACGATTTGGAGATGAGTATGGACGATGCAGACCAGATCAACGCAAATTTCCAGGCGGTGGCATACGTCTCTGCCACGGAAAGTGTGTGTACGCAGCAGAATCGACTAGCAGATGATCAGATGTATTCAACCGACGGTCCTACCTGCGGTGCTACTGCCGGTGAAAGGAAAAAAATACGGCAGGAGCAGGAAAGACGCCAACACAAACAAGTGCGTCTCGATGCCCGCAACGCTGTACGCCGCAAGAAAAGAGAGGAGTTTAGAAACAAAACTGTCACAGCAGCCAATGCCAACGCGTGCGAATCTAGACAGCATACAAACACCCTGAGAGGTGTGTGTGTGGCCACAGAAACCACAGCAACGGTCCAAAAACGCAAGCAGCCTGCTGTGCTGGCCACGAGCAAACACGAGAACGCTTTGCCGTCCATTGAAAGCTCGCAGAAGAAGAGTAAGATAACAAAAAAGTTGCCGGCCGATTCCGTCGAACAAAACGCCGCCCACGACAACACTATGAATGTTCCTACAGACGCCGCACACGGTGCCGATTGGCTCAGCAGCATCAAACAGAAACTGAGCACTACCGCGGACAGCTCAATACTACTGCGAAACGACCCGATATTTGCCATGTTTGCCAATTTTTAGGGAATGCCACGGCTACAACTGAAAACAATACGCTCTACCACAAATGCAATTGGGATTCTTAATAAATTTATTATCACATGAGTGTCGTTTTGATCAAAGTGCTTATTCCTCTCCATAGTCGGGGCGGTGGTCCTCATAGACATCGCGAAGATGCAGCATCTGCATGTTCTCTTCCGCCCACAGCACGATTGACTCCAACTCTCTGCACTTGCTGGCAAGCAGACTCTTGAACATAGGCTCGGGATACTGTTTCTGTAGCAAGGGGTAGTTGCCCAGGTTATACTGTTTGCGTGCAAGCGTGACATTTGCGTCCGCCTCTGCATACTGTTCGCATTTGTATTGCTGTTTCGCAAGAACCATGCTGTCATGTCCCGACTCGTAAGTCGAGATTTCGTGGGAAATCTTTTCGAATGATGCAATCTGTGCACTCTGTTGTAGGGTAAAATGAGTGGTCGCTTTGGAGTAGCGCTCGGCGCATTTATTGTAGAATTGGATATAAGATATCGTGTTTCGTATGCACACAGCCGCCAGCGCGAAATTGTTCCTCAAAAACTCCTGGTAGGCGATTCGCTCATAAATCTTTGACACGTGAATATACCGCACGGCCTGCAGAAGAACGGTCGCGTAATTAATTTGAGAACACGTCCCAGTGCAATTTTGTTTGGTGGAATTGACGAGCTTCAACGCTAGCATCTCAGCTTCGTCGTACTTTTGCTGGTTCATGGCGAATATGACGGCTGCCTCCCATTGTTGTTTAGTGTCCAGCTGTGATTCCGAAAATCCACTGTTTTCCCGACCACGCCACGCTTGTGCTTGTGCAGCGTAGTCAAGTCTCACTTTCGAACCATAGTTCGGCCGATGCGGTTGATCAAGAGAACAATTCTTCATTTTCTGGAGTCTGTTTTGAAGGGAGCGTGTTGGCACCTTCTGTTGCAGATAGAACTCTGTTGTATTGTCGTTGTATCTGGCAACCACTTGATCGTAGAGACCCTGGCAAGTTATCGCGCGGTTCATGCAGAATATTGCCAGATCACGACTGTTTTCAGAAAAGTTCTGATTCGCTATGTTTTCATTGAGCTTGCTTGCGTGAATGTAGCGTGCGGCCTGCAAGAGTTCGGTGGCGTTGTCGTATTTCGTACGCGTGTCCTTGGAATTGGACAGTGTCTTCATAAACTGCCAGGCAAGGGTTTCGGCCACTTCGTACTTTCCGTCCATCATGGCGGATATGATGGCCGGCTGGTACTGAATTGTGTCGACATGGGCTGGTGATGTCCCGTACAACATTGATTGTGGCGTATATTGGGGGATTAGCTCTTGCTGTTTATATACCCACATCCACCGAGACGGGTGCACGAGTGCAATGTTGCCTCAGTCCATATTGTTGTATATATCGACACCGTACGCGAAAAAGGAGTATTTGAGAATGAGGACGCCGATAAAGGTCAGGAGTGAGAAAACAAGGTTGAAGCAGAACGGCAGGAAGACGGTCACGATGATGAAGAGGGATATCAGTTTGTAAAAGTTGAAGAAAATGCACACGATAAAGCCCAACACGTAACCATCGAGGTTTTTCTGGAGATCTTGGGCGTACCTCTCGATAATGGCAAGGTAGTGCTCGTTCATGGGGCGTGGGAATACAAAATCAAACTGCGTAAAAATGTGCTGCGCAACGATGGCACGGTCGTAGCGGATCCAGGTTTCGACGGCAATGAGCACGGTGACAATGTCGTCCATGTGGTACGGTATATCAAGACATGTTTTGCCACACGCGAAGTTGGGAATTAACTGGGCGAATTCGGGCTTGAGCGTCAGATCGGAGTTACACTTGTCGGAATGGTATAGAGTGGCTGGGATCGCAATGCGCATCGGTAGTAGCTGCTCAGAGAGCTCATAGAGCCCTGCACCCAGGCACGTGGGAATGCGCGGGGAGCATAGAGGAGAGAAGTTGTAAGACATGTACACCACACCCCACGTGAGCCCGAGTGTCCACAAGAAAAACGACACAACCGTCGGGATAGGGAGCATAAAGTGCAACACACTGATTATGATAAAGAGCGCCCCGAACACCGGAAGCAACGACAAATTCTTTTTGTCGCATGTTATGGTTTGTTGCAAATTGCAGCTGAAGTAGTCTCTCATGAGACGCCCCACCGAGTACTCGTTGTTTCGCACCATCCTGGCCTGCACCTCTTCGTCGTACAGGGCGTCTGTCGACGTAAACGCCATGACACCCGAAATCATCGCGCTGCGGTCAAACGTGATGAAATCGGTCATGATGTAGAAGAATTTCAGGACATAAAACGAAAACGCGTCTTTTTCCTGCGACACGTCCTGTGCCGTGTAATTGGTGAATTTGGCGTCCTGCGACAGCCGGGGCAGCGCATTCAAAATGCCTGTCTCGACATACATGGCCGGTGCCAAACATGAAATCGTCATATTCGTCAGACACCCGCTCTGCGTCATATGGGCGTAATATTTCGCCAGAATCATGGTGTTGGCATACAAACGCGTAAACGGCAGCGTCAAAATCGGGCACTCGGGGACAGAACGTGAAAAATCCAGCATTTGCGTGCGCGTGCACACCGGCTTCACCGTCCACCCGTCTTTTGCCAACACCCTTGCAAAATTCATAATAATGTCGTTTTGCACCGTCCCGAAACTGAGCATGCATGAAGTCGCGTCGGACGACTCGAACGCGTTGCTGTAAGTTTTGAGACGGATGTTGGTAATTTCATTTTCCAGGTTCTTGTTTCGCTTCGCAATATCGTCAAAAATCTGCCCAAACGACGACACGTCGAAAAAAGGTGCCTTATCGCGCAGCTGCTGGATTGCCGAATCGCGACTGCTGCTCAGACTGTTTTTAAGCCCTGTTCCGGGGACTACTTCGGCACTATCCTGCAACAAACGACGCGATGGCCTAGCAGCATACTTTGGCAAGGCTGTCAGGACCACGTGTGGCCCGGGGTGTTTGATATTGCGCATCAGGGCGTATACGAAATCGTCCAAGATCTGCATGGGGACGCGGGAACCCCGCATAATAAACTCGTACGCAGTGTCATCTTGCAGCCAGTCGTGAAGCAGAAACGATAGCGCGCGTGGCGTACGCTTCAATACGTGCGGAATAAGCATCGAGTTGTGAGAGAGCTGCAGCACCACGTTGCGCAGGTGCAGAAGATCAGTATCTGCAACGTGGAGTTTTAGATCGTGAAGATCAGTATCGCTCGGCAACATGGCCAGCGTGTAGTTTGCGAACCACCACATGCGAGCGCATTGTGTGCAGCGTTGCTGTGTGTCTTCGAACGTGTCGCGTACAGTCTCGTCCACCGTATGTGTCGTCTGGTGCTGTACACACTGTTGCATAATCTTGCGACACTGGCCGTCGATCTGTGGAATTCTCACAGCCGACTGTTGTACAAAAACACTCAACAAGCCGGTGGGGTGTCCGAATACGCCGTAGGAGCCGTGTTCGGATAGCAAGCGCCGTCCAGGATTGGCAGTGTTGCGGATGTTGAACGTGAGATATGAAAGTATGGAGTTCTGCACCGTGTGGTCCAATAATATGCGGACGCACGCGAGTTTGTAATCTTGTCCTCCACTAAGAATGTCCGAACACGGAAACACAAATGTGTCCGACATCAAAACACCCCCCTGTACGCTTCCGAGGTTTTGCGCATATCCCAGGCATATTTGCTCGTCGTACTGCCACTTTGAGACCTCAAGGCTTTCCTGAAAGCACGCGGGCACCAGGTTTGTGGCGTCATTCACATACGACGTGCAGGTCCCCATCCCGTCGTGCATGTTGCTTTTCAGACAGTATGAACGGCCAACGCTGTCGGCACACCGCTGGGTGGAGTAGGAACTTGAGTAAAACGACGCTTTCACGTTGCACATGGAGTCGGAGAGTCCACAGTCTTCCGTGGTAGCACACAGAGTTGCCGGCATGTTGCGTTGTCCACAAACACACTGCTTGGTGGCCAAATCGCAGGCGAATCCACGGAAGCGACTGATGCCGTCCGTTTCTTGCATGCAGTTCATGCACAATATGGCAGGCTCTGTGCTAATTACTTCCTTCATGCAGTATGACATGAGCCCGCACGAGAACTCACCAACGCGTCCTCCGAGGGCGTCTGTCGGCATAGAAAATCCGCTCTGTTCAATAAAACACTGGCTGGCGTGAAGAAGCTGGCTTGCTTCTGACGGTCCGTTCATCTCGGTGGGCCCGAATTCGCATGTCCAGGCTTCCACATTTTTCCTTGTTTCATCAAACTTGGAAATGACACCGTCCATAAACGAATTGCCAGCTGCAAAATGTATAACGAATGCCACACCGTCAGCAGACAACAGACACAGGGATTGATGATGCCCAACACAATACAGTCACACATGACAAGGAATGATAGACAGAGAGCAAAACATGCCATGTTTTTCAACAGATTGGCACAGTGTGTGTTGACAAATTCCAACTATTTTTGTGTTTTAGGGACGTTGGGACTTTGCAAATCAATCAATGCACACAACTTACTAATGGCGGTCAGAGGTGATACCAAGGTCATTATTACTTGGAGTGTGCTAGTGGCCATGTCCAGGAGGGTAACCGTGATTTGCTTGGCAAAGATGCACAGCTTCTTCATGAGATTGTCGATGCCCTCAAAAACGCCACCGTCCGACGAGAGAACGTCCCACAAGATAATGAGCATTTCGCGGTAGTAGACCACTATTTTCGACAAAAGTTCCTTGAGCCCAGCCAAGATGACTTCAACTTTCTGAGCTTGCATGTTATTGTCACCAGCCAGCGCCGCAAACAGGAATATCACAGTTTCCATGGCGATTTCCTGTGCCAGAACAATAATGCTCACGATCTGCCCCACGATGTTCCTGATGGACTCGAGAAAGTTGGAGATCTCAAACACCCATTGTGCCGAGCACTTTTTGTCGCGCTTGTAGTCCTGCATGCTATTAGACACCAGTGTTTGGATGCCTGGACATGTTTCGCCATCTGCAATAAGGGCAGGGTCGATGGTGTTGTACGTTTCCACGATCGCCGACCACCCAAAAATGCCGTCCTGCTTCATGTACCGCGAGGGCATGTACAGATTCTTGTACTTGTTGGTATACTGGTTGGCCGCAGCATTAATCTGGCGGATCTCGGTGCGAATGCTGTGTATTGCGTAGCAAAAGTCCTTGAGTTCGTCGATCTGGCAAATGTCAAACGAATTCCCAAGCTTGCGCATGCAAGTCCCCTGTTCGGCAATAAAGTCGTTGGATATACTCAGACAAGTGGCGGCCTTGTTGGGATTATTGTACCAATTCTCCTTGGTAATGATGCCAAAGCTCTTGTTTTCGCACTGGGCGTCGGTGTTGGAATACACCCAGCTGCTCTGCCACAGAGCATCCATTTTGTTGGCGGAAGCGGTATTGTTTGCCCATCTCGGATTGTCGTGTCGACGCGCATCCGTCTGTCCCCACGCATGCTGGGGATTCATCATGTTGTGCACCGCCGTGCCCTTCAGACGACTCAGTAGATTCCAAATGGGCGAAATCCGCACTCTCCTGGACAGGCTCGTTTCATCCCGCGTCGCCCGGGGCTCAAAGAGTCGACTGCTCGCGTTCCACACAAAAATACTGGTGTTGTTTGCCTGCCCCTGTCTCGTGGCATTTGCGCCGCACACTTTGTACAGCTTCTTGGCCTCGAAGAAGGCGTCTCGGTCCATAACGCCGTGTTGTGAGGTCGTTGGTAGCGTTAAATTCGTCTCGTTTGTCATCCCCTTGGACGTGCACCGGAAATGCCGAGCAGTATCGTTCCCACCTGTAACGAAACAGACATCCGACGCCAGCATCACATGCAGTTCTTGTGCCGTCAACTTCACAATCGGCTGTCGGTGACAGTCGCCACCAGGATCTAGGGTTGTAGCATGTAGACCGGAGTAAACAGGACTGCCCTCGTTCGGGCCATTCCCATACGTGGCACCCCCTCTGTCTCGCATTGTGTTGTTGCCATCGCGCGCACCCGTGTTGTCGGCACGTCTTGCTGACGCCAACATTTCGCTCATACGCAGCTGCTTCATGGTGATCCAGAAACTGGGCAGCTTCGCCCGAAGATCCTGCGCATCCTGTGCAGCAGCAAAGTTTTCATTCGAGCGCAGGTCCGCTCTCAAGTGTGGCCAATCCATCAGACTCTCTACTTTCTTGTCGTTAAACACCATAGTGCGAGCTGCGACGCGCCGGACAAATACGTCCAGCAACCCCTGGACGTTCTTCTTCAAATCAATGGGCGTGCGCGCATCTTTCTCGACGTTGACAAACAATCCCAGTCCGAATTGCTGAAACCGCTGTATGTCGTCGGCGTCAATTTGTCGACCGCGCACCAGAGGATTCGCACCTGCAAGATCGGGATACAACTTTCGCATCCGCACCGGATCTGCATCGTAACACCGTGTTATTTCAAAGGGTGTGTCACATGTGCTGCGAAAACACCCCAGCAAATGCCCACACACACACACATGCTATGCAGGAGAATACCTGGGGTGATGAGATAAATATGACGATTGGTGCGTCGAGAAACCTTAGAACCCCCAAACAACGACGCGAGTACATACGGACACGCCCAGTGCCGATCAGGACACACGCCCTCATTGTCGCACGAGTTGTTGTACAGGGGATTTTTATGAATTACAGCAATGTCGTCGGCCACCGTAGTGTGCATGTTTCCAATCCAATTTGCCGTCCGATCCATCACGTCATCTGCCAGAAGATGTACGTTGGTGACAGAAAACATTCCTGATTCGTCTACTGTAAGTACGACACGTCCGGGGGCAAGCTGTTCCTTGTTCACCGACAAAAGACCATACACCTGCGCAAAACACCACAGCCATCACAACCGCTCGTTGCTGCAGCACGACATAGTTTTCTGGCGCATAGCCACAATCATCCACCGTTCGGGTACTTCAGGTGCGATTGCCTCCTCTTCTTCAAATCGTCTTATTCTTGCAAACATTGTCTACATACGCCCTGATACGGACATGTTTTTGACACTTGTAGTGGAGGTGTGTTCTTGATTGGCATTGTGCGACACCGAGAGTTTGACAGATAGGATAGGTGTGTGTGTGGTGAACTTACCGCGCCTTCAGCGTCGTTGGACGACATGTGGCCACCTGCCCACAGCGACGAGTACCGCGGTGGCCGCGGAGAGGCAAAAAACTCGTGTTTCCGAATCCTGTTGGACGCAATCTGCACTTTGCTGCGGTTGAGCGACGACACTCCGGCGGAAAACGGCCTCAAGATCGACGGACTATAGCCAAGGGGTGCTTGGAGGTGTCGACACTGTCTGCCATTTTTCCGCTCGGTGTCCTGTGGTGTGTATTTGATATAGCACTGCGAACGATTTGCCATGGGATTGAACAGATTGTACTGCGGATGCAGGCGCTCTACATACACGCGATCGAGTTTTTTGGCAACCTCGCTGGCATAATAGGAGTCGGACTTGGCACTGCTCTCGCAGAAGAGAGTTTTGTTTTCGAATGTTTCGTACATGTCGTCCAGACACGCTGTCGCAGTACAGGGCAGACGCGTGACGCCGTCTTCGGCAAAACACAGGTCGGTTCCCATTTCGAGTCGGAAGAGCTCTTGCTCGGGTGCCTCCGTGCCAATATCTCGCGGGTTCTGGTGGATTTTGAGACGGTTTTCGCGCTTTAGGAAGGAGTAGTCTTTGCCGAGCCACGGCACCACCAATTGCACTTCGTTCGCAGCATCCATGTAGCACGCATAATTGGTGATGGACTGGCCGTAATACGAGTCCTGGCAGCGAGCCTTTTGGTCGAGAACATACGCCAGATAGTCTCCTTTGTCTTTGGAGTGTTGGTTGGTGCGCACTGTCGCGGCATAAAATGGCAAAACACCGTCGATCCAGGATACAAAACTGAGCGGGGCAACCTTTGTTTGCCGGACCTGTCTGGGCTCGATGATGGGGAGTTTTAGGCCAAACTTCTTGTTGTGAATCTCGTCCGTGAAGACTTTGATCCGATCGACGGTCGAATCTGTGATGTTGGCACTGCACTCGAACTGCGACAAGTCGTCCTGTTTGTTGTCTTCTGCCATGCACCCATTGTCGAGGTCGGATTGGAACAAAATGGAGTTGCCATATGCGAATCCGGCATCGTACGTTAGGAAACTGCAATCGTCCAGGTTACTCTCTATGTTTCCCACAGCACATCCCTCGTGCGGATTGCCAACAGACTCCCCAGACCCAAACTCCCTGAATGGTTCGGTTATCGTGTGGTCAATCTGGGTCGTGTTAGTGGCAGCCACGTCCCACCACAGCGCATTATCATGAATAAACACCTTGTCCCCAAAAACAAGGGCCAGCTGCGCTTTCAGGGTGGTCTCAATGTGTGATGCGTTCTGGAACGCGTTTTGCAACCCAGAGCGCATATCACGCATGATACTGGGGTAGTCACTGTGGTGTTGTGTAAGGGGTCCGCTATATTTTCTGTCCTGTTGTGTTTTCGTCTGGAGTTTACGTGTGTAAATACCACATCCAACACGGTGACTGCGCACTGGAGATTGCGGCCCGCGCACGTTTTCGGGATTTTGCAAAATCGGGCGAGTCTCTGAATACTTGTTGCAATCCACGCATTTCCACATCAGATTGTCTTCGGCCGACGTGCCTCGCACGGGTGCCGGGTGTAGCTGTGGCTTGTGTGTATTCTCACAATCTTGCAATACACTGTCAACAAATTCGAGAGGTCCACAGAAATACGCTCCTTCAAACTCCACAGAGTAGGAACAGGCTCCCGACTGCTGCTCCTGTTTGGTCCAGATATTGTCGTCGGTGTCTGCTCGGGCGGCAGTATTGCCCCCCGGCACCAGGATCGGGTAGCACGTCTCAGTGTTGTCAGTTGCGTCTTTCCTACACGGCACAAGATAATCGCCCGGCGACCCGTCGATTTCAGCCCAAAGCGAGGGCTTGGTGATGCGGCGATGCGTGCTCGTGTGCATACTGTCGCAGTAGCCAGACGCCAGCATATGCAGTCCCGTGCGTTTGGACCCGTACTGGCACGAGGAAAACGACAACGGGGAAGGCCCGGTCGACCCGATGCCCCGCGGCGATTTGGGAACCACCAGATTCAGGTTCAGAATCTGTGTAAAGGGGTTGGTGTTTGCCAGCGAGTTATCGGCGGCAAACTGCTCATAGTAGGCGTTTTTTTCAAACAGTGATTCCAGGACAGACTTTATGTTGGACAGGAAACGTGCGCGCTTCCTCCAAGTATCCGAGTTGAATTGTCTATCTTTGATTTTTCTGCAGGTCGTGCACTTGTTGCCGTCGACGATATCAATAAAGGCTCCAAACGGAGTGTACTTTGCAAAAAAACTGCCAATTTCCTTACATGAGGGGGTCTTGCAGACGTTGTACACGTCGCCCTCGTCGGTGTACTCGCCCATCATTTGGTACATTTTCCGGGGCATTCTTTCGAAAAGAAGGTCCAGAAAGTAGTAGTTGGTGCTGCGGTCGGCAAAATTCTGCACCATGTCACACACCGTCGACGACCACCACGGACGAATCGTGCTCTCCTGGTACGCATCCTGCTCGTAAAACGCAGCAAGCGTGTATGGATCCCATGGTGAATCGCCCTTTGGTAACTTGGCACCCGGAAACAATGTCTGCATGATGTTGTTGCGGGAGGGGGCGTTCTGGTAGTTCGCCGTGCTGGGAGGATTCTTGCATTCGTCGAAATACTTGGGATACTGGTAGAAATCAGTGCGCTCCTGTGAAACACACGTTTGCTTCAGCAGTGGTTTACTCAGGGGAGCTGTTGTAGATGCAAAACTCCTATCTTTTATCCGAGGGGGTTCCGAGTTGACAACTGTGGTCGGCAGTGTCCATCGGAACCTGGAGTTGAAGAAAAACTGATGGCTCAATGCGCCTTCTGCCGACCACTCTGCTTTCTCCGTATTCTTGCTTTTCCCCACGTCAAAAGAGTGCAACAATTCCTTTATCAGCTGTATTGCAGGTGTGGGGTTGTCCCAAAAGTCCAGGAAATACTTCATGTGACCCGTTAGTTGGTAATCATTGTGAGTCCTGGCCACACGATCAGGCACGGACTCGAAACGTTCATTCATCCTGAGATTCTGGTTAAATCGGTGATAACTTTCATACATGCGAGTTCGGCCAATATTCTGCATCGAGACCCTTTTGAACATGTGCAAATTGCCCTCCGTCAGGCCGCAGTGCGACATGAGGGGCGTGGGAGATGTGATCTGGGCACCTTTCTCTCGCATCGGAGAGCCACCCACAAAATGGTGTGCGTACAGCTGCTGTTCTGTGCCGTCTTCGTAGCTGCGACGTTGCAGAATGCGGTCATTGTAAATGACGTGCGAAAAGCTCACGTCGCTGCCCAATTGGTCGGAATTCAACACATACGGGACCACCTTGAAGCCTTCTGGCCATGAGATCTTGCCAACTCTGCATTCGTTGGTCGCAGGACTCTGCGGTGCTTTGGTGGTCCAAATATCGTTGGTACTCGTCGCAAAAACCTCGTCGATGTCCAGGTTTTGCGTGTGCATGTCGGGATAATCACGCAGTAACGCGGGATCCGCGCGTGCCAGCCGCCCGTTCACCTGCGTATATGCATTGCGCTCGATGGTGTTGTACTTCAGATCCACCGCATGCTTCGCAGAAGTGCCGAAAATGTTTGCGCCAGGACTCTGCACGCACTGCGAGTCGATTCGCATGCACAACTTGTTGTCAGGGCGCGGCTTTCCAAATTCCGCTGCACCTGGAACCGCCATGTAATACTCGCCCACAAAACGGGGGTAGTTGCCGTCGGTCAGGTCGATTTCTGGCGGCATCATCAATTCCGGGGCTGCTTCGTCTTCCGCCAGATGGCACTCCTGGCGATCGGGTGAGCGTGGATGCATCAGCGTGAAATCGGCTGGCACGGACAACGGACCTCGTGTAAAGTCCTTTCCAGGCCCATACACCTTAAGATCCGACATGGTACACCGCCCGCCCTCCGGTGGCGTTTGCGGGGAGCTGGTATCAGCAGGACCTGGACCAGAATGTCCAAATATTGAAATCATAAACGGGCTGGTTTTTTTGCACATATCCACACTCTTGAACGGTGTCTCCGCGTTGCCATTCTGAAACATGTGTACGGTCGCGGCCACAGGGTTCCACGTTCCCTGCGAAATCCCCTGTTTCAGCAGAGACTCTTGGTTATTCTTGTCGTAGATGCAATGTGTCTTGACTATGCTGCTGCACTGGTTCTCAGACTCGATATCACTGCAGCCCGTGGAAAACACGGGCGCGGTCGGAGCATTTTCTGTGGAGTCTGGGGCGGTGTAGTCTTCAAACATTTTGTCGTATGTACCGAGATATTCTGCCGTATAATCCTCGATGTTGTCGATGTTTCCCAACTCCCTGTGGATGTCGTCAAAATTCAGGTCGAGAATCTTGATGCCTCGTCGGCCACCGTCGACGTCGTCGTAGAATTGCGCGAGCAGGCCTGGATTCTTCACCGGACTGTGTGTGTTCACGGGAATAGACACGTCGAAAATTTTCTTCAGGAATGACTCCATGAAGCCTGCTGTCTTGACCTGCCAGAATTTCGTGTCCTCAAAAGTCATGATGCTATCAAGACCATTGCGATGGCCCATGAGATTGGTGTCGGAAAATTGCTTTGCAACGGTCAATGCGTCGCCTCCGACTGCCTCATCGTGTTTGGTCCCGGGTTGAATGCCTCCACCCCACAACGCCACGGGCATGGATTTGGTAAAGACAGCATCCAGCATGTCCTCGGTCTTGTGCACCCGAGCATCCGACGTGGGGCTGTCGTTTTGGTGGGCCAGCAGCCGTTGCGCAATGTGTTTCGCTGGATCGACGGTGAAATCAGAAACACATCCCATCACGGCCGAAACAGGAATCGTCGAGTCGATATATCGGGCCAGCTCCTGCACGACAAAATCGTGGGCCTCGGTAAACAAGTCGAGTTCCTGGGCATTAATGCGCGACCAAAACTGAAGCAGCGTGACGCCCTCTAGATTGCCACCATTCGGCATGACGTCCTGTGTCGATATGCGGTGTTCGAACGCGTCAATCGGCAGGGCCCGCTCGCTGTTCAAACGGCTTACTGTGACCTGCGTGGCGGCAGGAACCTTGAAAACCACCGTAGACAGCGCGTATTTGAGCCACCAGAACAGTGGCACTTCGTAGGTCCCGAAATCGAGCAGGACGTACAGCCCGACCTCGCGTCGCGGCAGCGTGTAAAACGAGGGTTCTCGGTGGATGAATCCAGCAATGTCGGCTGTGCACGTGTGTATTTTATGTGCTGCCAACACGGCATCCATAGTTACTGGAACGTTTTGCAGTAGAAGCAGCGAGTTCAGGAAAAATTGCAGCTGTGTGTTTCGGTCGCGACGACCTCCCTCGTATTCAAATTGCTGAGAAACGTCGTTGTACAGCAGACCGAGTGTGTTCCATTGTACGCCAAACAAGTCCATGCATGCTGTGCTTGGTGATGGCACCGTCGCTGTGCTGGTGGGGCTCCAATTGCGAATTTCCTGCAACCAATACACAATGGGCATCACACCCTTATCCAGAACACACAGGATCTGGGTCAATTGTGTCGTGTTTCCGGGGACTTCGAGCAAATATCCCATCGGACCGCACTCATTCATGTCGCTAACCTTGACTGTAACATATGGAAGCGGGATATTGGAGTCGACAGGTAGATCTGCGGCATTCTGTCGGGGTTTCATGCGGTTCTGGTGGGTGCCCGCGGCGGTGAATATTTCAGTCTGACACACTCCGAGCGCCCCACATTGCTGGACGGCCAAGTTCTGGCGCACAGAACTTGAAGTGTCCTTGTTAAACTTGAGCAGGTCTCGGTGCATGCCCATGAAACGCAGCTTGTCGCGCGGTGCGTTTGTGGGCTTCGTCAGACGGTCGGCAAGGTCGGCCGCCGGGGGCTTCAACAACGAAAACTGCCCGTGCAGGGGCGCGGTGCGCATCCACCGAGCGTTCTGGGGCTCTTCGCCAGCTGGCCCGGAATTCGCGACCGAGTGCTGTAGACCACACCATCCAAGCGTTTCGGAGTGCATATAGTCTTCGTCGCACAAGTGTGGAGCGATGTCGAACAATTCGTCGTGCAGAATGCTGTAAGAGGCGTGTTTCGTGCGCATGTCGAGGTTCTGCTTGTCGTCTGGTGTGTATACATCAGGGCGTTCCCGGACCCACGTCCAGTTCACCATTCCCCGATCACAGACCCAGTACGACAGATCGTGTGTCTCATCGTAATGTTCCGTGCATCCCGTTTGCGCCGATGGAACGACTTGCAGCATGTCATTCATGCGCTCGTACGACACGCGATTGCCGTGCGAGCACATTCCGTGCTGTTCCAGGATATCGCGCATTCGCCGCCAAGGGCTTGCTCCTGAGAAACTGTCTTGATTGTGCACACAGCTTGGGCTGTTCAGACCGACTTCGATGCTCGCCGACCGCATGTTATTTTGCACATCGATTGCCATTTCTACGCAGTCGCCTGTGGCACCACAAACCTTGCCGGACGGGGCACAATCACTGTTGTACACGCATTTGTTTTGGACGTTGATAAACTCATCGTCATTGGCGTAGTCCTTGGAGGCATAACATCGATCACGCACGACGTCGTCCATGGAGTCGGTGTCCTGAAGATCAATGTTGATTTCCAGATCGACATACTGCGCCAAATCGTACATACTCATGGAGCCGAGTCTTTGATTGTCGATGGTGTACTGCTTTGTGTGCAGATTGTCTTGCTCCAAAAACACCCGAAGCAACGGCCAGAGATGCCCGATCGTATCGCCCATGCCGCCGCCAATGCCGACCATGCCGCTGTCGGAACAAGAGCATGTCTCGGTGTTCCCAGCCTCACACACGAAACTCTCCGACTCTGGCGTCTGTGCACTGGTCTCTTCGTATTTCCTGGTTCTGATGTTCGAAGTGCACACGCCATGCGTGTTTGTAGGCACCATTGGCATGCCAAAGGAGGGCTCGCGACACACCCCACTGGTGCCGAAAAAATTGCTGCTCGTGTTTTCGAAGCGCAAGTGGTTTGGCAGAAGCACCAGTCGGTCTTGGCACGAGTTTGTGTCTGTACACCCGGGCTCGGGCGTCAACACTGCCATGTAATTGCCGAACGCGGAGACGTGCTCGTACGTGTCGTGAAGGATTTCGCCGAATGGTGCCTGCCAGTGCTGTGGCCAGTACGCGTGGGCCTCGAAACACTGCGAACTCGCCAGATTGTTGGCGTTCTGGGCCGTATCTGCGGTGTGCGCCGGCTGGGACGGAAACAGAAAGTCGAACCCCACATGCGTGCCCATGAGTCCAGATTTGCGTATAGGGTGGAACGCCCCAGAGCTCTCTTCGCTGACGTCGTTTGGAGCGATTAAAGAGCGCACAAACGTCTGGCTCAGTGTTGGGAGATCCACAATCCCTTTATCGTCGTCTTTCAACACAGCCAGCATGGACAACGGATTGAAAACCTCGCAGATGTTGTTGTAAATTGCCCGATCGTTTGCATCAAACCCCACGTCCTGCATGGACAACACAAAGACCCCGTCCATCCCCTGCGAATCGTCGCGACGGGTGGCCAGACACAGATGAGGGTCGCACATTCGCTGCGTGTTCTTGAAGCTGAGCAGACACGGCCCATACATGATACTGGCAATTGCCATGAGCTCCGGGGACAGCGTAAAGGGGCACGTTTTGCCGTGTTTGCCCAGGGCGTCCTCGCGAGATGCTTGCGTGTATTCGAAAGAATACGCGGCCTGGCCGTGACAGGTCTGCATCTTATTAAGTTTGGCTGCGCATTTTCCACGCCATGTGCGTATGGCCGAGGCAGCCTCGACGTGGAGGTTGGTGATAATTTCGTCGCTGTCAGCGAGCAGCGGCACAAATTCGTCCAGAATGTCCTTCCACGAGGCCTCTAGCACGTACCGCACACAATTGACCACGGCAGGCGATTCGGCCAGCATGGTCAGCACTGGAAACCCAAGATCGGCAATGCTTTTTTCCGAGAGAGTGTCCTTGTCGCACAGCACATTGCGGACGCGAGTGTGTGTGTTTGGGTCATCTTGTTCTGGGATTGCAGACAGTAGTATTTCACGGTCACCATCCGACAGCACCGTGTGGAAGTTTTCACGCACATGGTGGTAGTTCAGCATGGAAACGCCGGATTTCGGATGCAGCAGCATATCCACTACGTCCAGCCCCATGTCACCCATCGACGAACTGTTGAGGTATTGTGTATTGTTGAAATGCGAGATTCCCAGGCCCCACAAATCCGACGGCTGCATCACGGTGCACACGAATCCCCTGGCTTTCAGCAAGGTGTTGTATTTGCGGAGCAGCGTTCTGACATAGACTCGGTGGTGTGCTGCGTAGACGATGTCGGCACTGTCGATCCGCGATTCGGCCGTGCATCCCTCGAATACCGAGTTGAAAAAAGACCGGTCGGAGCCAATTTCATGCAGCCCCATTTCGCAAATCGTAAAGGATATCGAGCACTCTTGGAGCTGGGCCTGCTTTCGCGAGGGCGTTTCGCACGGACACAGAATGTCGGCGTTTCCAAGCGTCCGCGCCGCCATGCCAAAGACCGGCAGCTCGTCCTGTGGCGTTTGCAACGCTTGCAGATGCATGTCAAGCTCGAAAAACACATCCGAGGGGTCGCGCCTGCTGCGAAAGTTCAGCTTCTGCGGCCGCGGTACCGGCTCGGGTGTATCGGTAGGGCAAAAGTGGGAATCGTACGAAACAAAGCGCGAATCATACAAGATATTCAGGGGCATGTGCTCGGCATACTCGTGGATCACACGGATGATTTCCTTTCTAGAAAGATTGGCTTTGCCGCGTTCGCCCGTGGGCATGTTCAGAGGCTTCCATTCTACTCCCTCTTTCACATAATCCATAATTGCCTCGAGCGTAATCATCCGCCGACGCATGTCAGAGCTTTTTGCACTAGATGGCATCTCGACCTCGGTGGCTGGCTGCGTAAACATGCGGGCGCGCATGATGGAATGACACTGCTCAAACAGCGAAAGTGGGTCTACTTCACGCTCGAGCGGGAAATCATACTGCCTGTCGTTTCCAGCAAACGGATTATGCTTCACCTCCCCACGCACTGCATACATAACATCCTCGTGTTTGGCCAAAAACGACATCTCATTGTACTTCACAATAGCTTCCACGGTCCGATTTGTAGCAAACCGGGTAAGAACCTGCTCGAGACCGTGATCTTGTGTCAATTTGCAGTTTCCACGCCTCCGTTGAAACTCGGTAGGTACCACACGTCGCATCATCCGTGGATTGCACACCACCCTAGGTGGAACAATCCGCCGAACAGCGTGTGTGTAGCTGTCGAAATCAGCATTGTCCACCCAGCCCGGTGAATGCAATCGCAAGATAGCGGACCAGTGCTCTTCTGATGCTTGGTATTTGCACAACGAGACTACGCGAATATATAAGCACACGCACATCGGAAACCGCAGAGCATCTAATGTCGTCTATGTTGCAAATCATACGCGAGAAACACCGCCGACTGGCACAGCAGCGCCAAAATAGTGCCCATTATGTGCACACACAGATTTTTGCAGGCAGCATTTGCCCTCCGAAAATCCTACTGCACGACAAGCACTCGGGCGTGGACAGTGTGCTGTTGGCAAATATGGCCCAGCTGCTCGATGCGATCTATCTGGAGCTCCAGGAAACCAACACACAACTGCGAAAAACGAGCAGGCTGGAAATAATGAACTCGCTCGAGGGATCCTGCAGACCCTCTGACAATCCTATTTTCGTTGCTCTCAGCGAACAACTTTCTGCCACCTCCGAGCGAGTGTCCCCACCGGGGAGAGCCAGCAGACGTGAGCGGAACTTTCGAAATTAGTCCGTCGTGCCACAGGCATGGATGCCCATGAAGAAACGCCAGCATAAAGAAACCTATGCTAACATTTCTGACGTGCGTTCATAAACTCGTGCTAGACTGAAATCTCTGTTTTCTCGATGATCATGCATGCATGCACTACAAACACTGGAACTTTTGAATGCTTTGTTCAGAGAGCAGAAACACAGCGAAAATAAAAAGCAAATTGATGTGTAGAAAAAGAAGCGTTATATGCTGGAGCGTGTCACAGAATCCAGTATTTTCCCAGACTCGCAGACTCACCGTGTTTTTCATGATAGCGTCTTGTTCGATGTGCCGCACGTTTTCTATCAGCCCCGACAGCACCGTATCCACAGAAATCGTAGTGTCGACGTTTGGCAAATTGGACTCGAAATTCGACTCGCCCGCCTTGCATTCGCCAGGTTGCGCACAGCAGTACTTCCAAGAAACATCGAGTTTTGGGTGGAAATAGCTGCTTCCTGCCTGAATGTAGTCGTTTCGGCGGAGATCTGAGATGCCGGTTTTTTTCCACTGCACCGCCGTGAGGGTTACCAGCGCAGCACTAGTTTCCGACAACATCTCAGACAGCGGTGTGTTTTTAAGCAGCTGTCCGGCATCGGTGGGCACGGACGACGACCTGTGCCACGCCAAGCCCGTTACCTTTCCGAGGCAGCCGTAGTTGCCAACATCCGTTATGCTAGCGACAATTGACTGTATTTTTTCGGTAATTAGACTGGCAACAAGGGCGTGAAGTCCTCCGTTGTCCGTGTCTATAATGGTTCTGGTGACATATGCCATCACGGCAATCCGCGTGTCGCTACCGCATGTTTTCTGCAGGAAAGGCTTGGAATCAGCGCCTTCACTGCGATCATACACGTGCGTGCCTACGCATGGCAGTTCAAAAGCGCGACTACTGCCATTGGCATGACGAGAATACATGAGGTTCTCCATAATTCCGCCGGTGTCGGCTGGAGCTAGTACTGTTTTTAATTGTGCACCCATAAAAATACAATCCACAAACTGGTGCAGCAAGTCGCCTTCTCCAGTGGTGAGCGTGAGGTCGAGAGCGTCGACGATTTTGCGAATGTTGGCCATGATTTCCTGATCCACATTGGTGGTGTATGTGGACGTGCATGTCGACACTGCCTGGTATCGCGCCTGAACACGCGCATCGACGGCGTCGATTTTGGCCTTGTCGTAGGGCATGCCGTTGGAAATACGGAATTCGTCAATAATGTTGGTTTGGATGGACTGCTCAAACGCCAGTGTGGATTGCCCAATCGTGCAAGCGTCGGCGCGGTCCGATACGCTGAACCCGCACGCATTTCCCGTGCTGATGTCCTCGGCGTCCTCGTTCCTGCACTTGCGCACATCCGGGTTCTGCAAGAAAGAGGGCGACGACAGGTATTCGCAGGCATCTGGATACATGGATCCAGGGGCCGCGTCGTACGTAAAGTAGGCCACGGCAGAAAGCTCCACCGCAATGGGCATCGGGGCCTCTTGTGCTACTGCATCAAACGCAGCCTGTTTTGTTGCTTGCAGGTGGTTCAGATGCGTGAATGTGAGCGTCATACACGCCTGTATGCGGTTTTTGAGCGGACCCGCCGCCAGACACTGATGTACAATGCCAGAGTCTGTTTCCTGTAAATAAAGATCCACCTGATCCCGTATTCTGACAAGTCTGGCTTTTGTTGTGTGTCGCTGCTTCTTGGTGATATCCTCCTGTAAAACTGGATCGTACAGCCCAAACACACCCTCGTCCCAGGTCTTGGAGTTGTAGTTTTCACGACACCGTGCCAGCACGGCGAGCGGCGAAACCTGGTGGACAGTGAAGAAGCCTGCGAATTTGGGCAAAAACACGGCCGAGCGCTGCGTCGCACAGCTCTGCTCGCTATTGACAGCAATGCAGTCAATATATGCCTGCCCGGGAGTGTGCAGGTCCTGCGCAAGCTGGTGCAGGCTGTACGGGTTCTCAATATACACAACATTGCCCTCGGCATTGATCATTTTGAGCAGCCCTGTGCAAAAAAGCGCGCCCGTGGACGCCAGCTCCGAGCGGTGGATGGAGTCAATTGTATATGGAGTGTCGCCACACACACACTTGAGAATCGAACTGAATTCGACGGGTCGGGCCTTGCATTCCTCGTTCTCAACGATGCCAAGCAAGCGCGAAAGCCCATACAACATGCCCAACGCGGAGTCAAACGCAGCATTCGTCCATATGAGCCACGTGACATACCTGAAGTTATTCGCCCAGACAATGGCTTTTTGAATGTCAATGGTAAACACCCCAGGCGCCACAGCAAATCCGGCGATCTTGACGTCGACAATGTTGTTATCGACCGCGCCAATCGCCACGCGCTCATTGATAATTTCCTGGTCGGATTTCGGACGCAGGCCCGTCGGCATACTCGACTGCTGCATGCAAAAGTCGATCGAGCCCCCCTCTTTTTCCAGCTCGGTGTCGTGGTTTACGATATCGACAAAGCCTCCCGACAACTCGGCAAATTTGTCGATCATGCACAACATGAACTTGGACGCAGCGTGGGAAATGTGCAGATGCACCAGCGCAACCTGGTAGATCATCTGCGTAATGGACGAGACCATCGCAACATTCTGCAGCTGTGTTCCTGGCGAAAAGGTCTGGCGAATCTTGGAAGTACCGGGATTCTGGATGTCCAAGATCGTGTTGTGCTGTCCCTTGCCGGCCACCGCGACGTAGATTGAAAAGACAAACGACGGCAGGATCGCAGAGAGTGCGGCGTAAATGTCCTTTGTTTCGCACAGCGCATTGTTCACAAAGTTCGACACGCTCTCGAGATACACAACATTTTTGGATCCGCTGATCTTGGAGAGTTTCAGAGCTGACATGCTGGTCTCGACGAGTCCGAACCACACGGCGTCAATGTTTGTCAGATACACCTCGTAAATCTCTTTCAACAGGCTTCCAACAACGCACAGCACGTTGTTGGGATTAATCACTGTTCCAACACAGTTGACCATGGCACACTTTTGCGCTGCTTCGCACGAAGCTCGCAGTCGTCGCGTCGAGCATGCCTTACAGTTCATGTAGTCGCACTTTTCCTCGATGTACACGTCGAGCGTCTTGGCAAATCCAGAACCGGCGCTCATTTCGAAAACCAGCTCGGTGCTCGCTGATTTTTGCGCGTCGCTGGCTTTACCATAATCTCTCCACGCTTGCATGTCGGCAGAGGACGACAGTGTAAATGCAAATTCCTTGATGAAGCCTTCGCTCCCGGTGTTTGTCTTGATGCTACTCTGCTTCATGGTGTATGCAATAAGATTCCGGGCACGGATTGTCTTGTCCAACCCGTGGTAGGCATCGTGTAGAATCACGCCCACGTACGCGCTGATCGAGTTGGACTGCAGAAAACTGTACTCTTCGAAACGCTGCTGGTTGGCCCGGACCAGCGCAGGATCAAGTGTTATTTTGTCCACTCTCTGAATGGCAAACAAGAGCCGCGGCGTCCCGCTTGTGTGGTCGACAATCGCCTCGATTCGCTGCACGTCCTGCACCTGCTGGGCCGCGTAATTCTTAGTGGTGATCAGCAGAAGGGTGTCCAGCGGCGAAGTGCTCAGCAAAATCTCGCGGTTGCGCAGAATGCGGTCCTGGAACAGCGAGAAAAGCGTGATATTCTGGACGTTGTCGGCCTCGCGCACGGGTTGGTGCACTGTACATGCTGGGGTGCTGTCTGTGCTGGCGAAACGACGGCGCTGCATCCACGTGAACTCGAGTTCTACTTTGCAGTTTCTGACCGCTCCCAGATCGTCGTCCGAGGTATATTCGACAAAGGTGTGTAGCAAGCCAATGATGGTGTACGCAACAGGTCGCTTGTCGGCGTCATATGTGGCCTGTGGCGGCTGCTTTTTGGGCAAAATCGCGATTTTCTTGAAGGTTGCTGAGGCGCTATCGGTGTTGATGAAATTGTACTGCGCAACGTCGGTGATGGCCCCATTGCAGCTCGCCATGATCGACGCGTGCAGATTCGCGCACACGAGATTGCTGTTGATGTCTCTGCTGTGCATCAACCACGCAGCATGCACCGTGTCCATAGAATCCACAAAAACCTCAAAAATGGCGTTGTTATTATTGCCATCTACAAACGGCCCCTCGTTATCCCACACCATCAGAACGAGTGCACCCCTGTCGTCGGTGTCAGCGAGGGGAGGCATGAAGATTTCAGAGACGAGTTGGATGTTTTCGGTCCTCCGTGCCTGCACCTTCACTGCCAGTTCACCCTGGCTCAAAACAAAGTGTCTGGTGGCTGGCAGCAAAATCTTGGACAGGATGACCATGGAAGTGGTCTTGTCCGAGTAGCAGAAGATGTACATGGTGAATGGGGCTTCCAGAGTGCGTGCAGCGTAGAGCGAGCGACCAATCACAACAACGTAATGATCGCAGTTCTCGCGAGCCCCATAGTCCTGCACTGCCACGGGCGTAAACTGTTCGTCCAGATTCTCAAACTGCGTGACCCACGCTGGCAGAAACGCCATGAGGGCCGAGTTGATGGGCGACACGTTGGGCCGCGCGATGTTCAGTTTCATGCCGTAAAAATGGTCGATTTCCTCCTGACACCGCGATCGGCAGGTCGGCAGATATGCGCACTTTTTGAACGCGCTGATGGGACGCGGGATGATGGTCATTACGTCCAACGTGGTCTCGTATTGCGTGCACGAGTCGGCCTGCAAGCCGTCGATTTTCATAAAGTTCATCAGCTGCACTGGCACGTCAATGGCGTTTTTGAGCGCCAGATTGATGTGGATTTTCGACTGGACGGGGATTTTGAGGAGCACGTTTTTGAAATTGTTGACGAGAACGGCACAGACGCTCACACTGTTTTGCTGGGTTCGGGTCTGAATATACTCCATCAGCTGCGGATGCAACGCCTCGGGTAGCTTATACCGGCAGCGCTGCTCAAAGACGTCAATAAACTCGTTTTCGTACTCATTAATGTTGCAGATGCAATCCGAGACGGCTGCGAGGGTGATGGTCGACGAGACCACCTGCAGCGAGGCATAAAACACCTCAACAACCGCTGCGCACGCGTGGAAGATGGTTTTCCCGGCCGCCGACTGCGTGTCTCCTGTCAACTGTGAGTATGTCTGACACACCCTAAACTGCGGCGTGATCAACACGTTCTTCATGGGGCCCAGGGCAATGGAGTCAAAAACGAGGTTGCTGAGCGCAAAAAAGGCCACCTCCGCGTCGTTCTTGTCCTGGTAGTGCTTGTTCTGAATCAGAGACGTGACATATTTGAGCAATATCTCGTCGTACACGTAGAATACCCCGTGCATACTTGCGAATATCGCCTGCACAAAACCTCCCACCAGTGCCCCGATTCCTGTCACCCCGCTGCTGCTGATACTCTGGAACGAGGCTGAAATCCTGCGCAAATATTCCGTGTCTTCGCCGATCTTAAGCGTGCGCAGGAACCTGCTGCTCTTTGCAAGCGGCCCAATGGCAAACGCCAAAAACGAGTTGTAGGCAAGACGCTGCGTGCCATCGTTCAGCCCGAAAATGATGCCAATGTAGGCAATTGTTTTGGCAGAAACTTGGTCAAATTGCCGATGCACTTTGATGACTTGATTGTACACGGGCCGCATGGACAGAGGATGAGAGTTGCAATTGTCGAGGGCATAGTGGTTCAACCCCCGTCCGTCACAAATCGGCTCGTTCGAGATCATTCCCTCCAGAATGCCATACAAATTGAAAGCATACGAATTGACCAGGATGGACGCCATTTTTACACCGGCTGCACACCAAACACCCCACAAGTCAAAATCATATGATTGTGTCCAATTCCAATGAAACCACGAGCTGCCAGGCGTCATCGGGCAATTATACAGGACAAAACAGTGCACATACCTATCACTCCCGAGGCGACAAAACTTCCCACAATAGGCACCATGGTATCCGTCTGGCAGAGAATACTGTACTGTCCATTCGAGACATCGGATGTGCTGTGGATCCACTGTGCGCCGACACGGATCTGCAGTGTTTCCATGTTGAGGAAGTAGTGGATTGTGCGCGATTTCATGGGTCTGTCGGCGGGCCATGCCGTGTCATTTTGGCCCACCAACCACATGAATTCCTCGACAGGGCCGCGCCGCACCGAAATCACCACATTCAGGTCATTGATGTACACTATGTCTTCGATGTAGAGGTTAATGGCCGCGCCACTGTTGATTTCGCTGTATGTGTCGTCGGTCGACCAAAAGCGATCGTTTTTCTCGAAGCGGATCTCAGTGGTAGTGTTATAGTGGCAGGCGCGCACGTTTTGCGAGTTGACGTCCCGCACCGTATTGGACGGGTCTGCACTGCACTTGTACATGGGCTGCGTGAAGAAAACTTGCGGTTTTTGGTAACAGCTTGTGCATGCGATTTCCGTGCAAGGCTGTCCGGTGTACCACAGCACACGCGCCCTCAACAGACAGCGGAAAGGAAGCGGGTTCGGATTCACCCCATACACAATGCCAGTGCGTGTTTGGGCGGCGGGATTGCGCTTCAAGACCACATCGTTCGACTCCCCTGGCAAAATCACACCGCCGTGCTCCGACTGCACGCCTGCGTCACTGCTGCGAATCGACGGAATATTGGACATTTTGTTGAGAATGCTGTACTGCGCGTGGATATCCGATGTGATGCGGTGGACTGAAGTGGTCCAGTGGCATGTTGTTTTGTGCAGATCGCAGTGTTGCACCAGGGCAATATCGCCTGCAAAAAGATAGGGTTGCGAGTCAGCAAGCACCGTTGCCCGTTGCGTCCAAGACATTGTGGTGCCACCAGAAGGGTCGTCTTCACATGCTGCGTCGGAACTCGTGCACGTTGCGACAGGAAGCTGCACCGAACTTTCCGACTGAGAAAACGAAGCAACACCAACTGAACTAGTTTCCTGGGAGGTACAGTAGGTCTGGGTGAGGTCCTTAATGCGCGAAAACTCCGACGCCACCAAACACGTTCGCATGCGCGCATTTTGTGTGTTTTCCCCCGATTTCTTGGTGTTGACCACCGTGGGCATGGACACCCTTGTGTTGGCCATATACACGCCGCCCGCCAGCGAGCGCTTGTTGTGCAGTGTCATGGGGGTGTTTCCAGCGCCCTTCTGGTGCAGAGCCACGCAGTAGGGGAAACACGTCTGATATTTGGAGTCTCGGATGCATTCGGTGGGCTCGGCAGCGGCGTTTTTTTCCTGAAACTCCGAGTACTTTGGACACAGCGGCATCACATAGACAGCCGCGTCAACCACGTTGCACTTGCGTGGATCTGCCATGCACTCGCTGTAAGCGTCGTGATTGTAGGACGCCGAGCCGGTGCTGCTCTGCTTGGACACGTCGAAAACCTGTGCTGGAAAGCGAATCGACTGCACGGAAATCCGCAAATACCGGCAGGTGAGAAGCTGTCCGGTCGTGCCCCTCTCGAAGAGCAGCGGGATCTGCGTTTCTGTCACCTGCAACTCGTGCTCGGGGTCGAAAAAGGCAGGAAACAGCGCCACGCTGCACATAATTGACACTCCCTCCCCGCGCGCGCCATCCACACAGTTGCACCCAAGAATGCCCGTCCTCGAGTCGCCGTTTTCGTCGGTCTCGAGCAGTGAAGACGCAAAATCCACTGCCGCGAGCCCGTTGGTAACGTCAATGGGTGTTCTGAATGCGTTTGCAACAAACGTTGGCTCCACGTTGTTGTTTTTGTTCATGTAAATCACCGTGGAGCCGTCTGTGACCGCGAGCAAAGACGACGTGCACGAAAGCAAACGCGTCGGACGGTCCGCAAAGACACTCTCGGACAGGAGCGAACTCACCGTGTGCCCGTTTGCACTGCATCGATCCACAACACTGGCGTCCCTGTCCATGAAAAAGGACAGCAGCATCATGTGTGCTATATTGAGCCAATTGTCAATCATCAGCCCTATGCTCTCGACGATTCGCTCCATGTACCGAAACATCGGATAGATGTCGGGAACGCACAACGTGCTGGACAGCGAGAGTGCAAAGGCGCTCCGGCACCGCATCTGAGTGACTTGTCCAGTGTAATAAAAGCCCAACACCATGTTAATCGCGTTTTGTATTATTTTTCCCATGTGTCTGTCGTAAAAAGGGTAGAAAAGCAAAGCGCTCACGGACGACAGCGATGGGCACAGTCCGGTCGACAGAGTATGCATGGATGTGACGATTTTCTGGCTGACCATCACAACGGGTGCCAGATCCAGGTCCAGATAGTCGAAATCGAAGCAGCGGTGCTGGAGTCCGGTTTTGCTGGAAATCTGCTGCAAAGCGACCAGATCGGACACAATCGAGTCGTATTTGCACTCGTTGAAATTGATCATCATCCACGACACCACGGACCGCGTCAGCGTGATAAACAGCGCCCCAATCTCGCGCACGATGGTCGAAACCTGACTCTGGTGGTGTTTGTTTTGCACGAGCAGCTTCAGGATATCCGTGCCGCTGTTGTAAATACTCTCCAGACTCCAATTGTACAGAGGCGTGAAAATCTCAAAGGTGATTTTGCTGATCCACGCAAGCTGGCGAATCAGCGAAATGAGATTGGTCTCCACCACAAACTTGTTGTACGCCATGACAATAATGGGCATGGCGGTGTCCAGATTCGAGTTGAGCAGGCTCATCAGGACAATAAACACCAGAATCGGGAGCAGCAGATACGTGGACCGCACCACAATCACAAAAATTAAAACTACAAAGCTCGACACCGACTCAATCACCCGCACCATAACTTCCACGACAAACGAGACTATGGGATTGTGCGGATTGTCTGTACGATCTGCGTCGTGATTGCTGAAAAAAATGTACACCGGCATCGTCAGCGTCAATGTGAGCAGATTCACGAAGCCCGATAACAGGTAGAATACCACGAAGATTATGCATGCCGTGCACAATAGTGTCTCGGGGTTGATTTCGGGCAGCATTCTCAGCGTGTGTGCCATGTTTCGGTTTACATATATACATCTGTCTTTGGTATCACTTCTTCGCTGTCTCACGTGGTCTCACAACAATCCGGCCAAAAACACTTAAACCGTCTCCACACTGCCACATAACCAGACAAAGCGAAATACAAAATACACCACAGACAGCGGCCCGTAACCTTTTGATCCACGCACAAAACGCGCGCAACCAGCACGTCGCACACGACAAACATGGTAGTGAGTGGTGTTTTCATTAATGTGCAAAACAGGAAAGTGAAAATCAGCAGCAGCGCTCGCACTGCCCTAAACCCTTCCATCGATAGCCTATGCTGGGGGGCGTGGTGCGACGATCTTGAATGGTGGAAACGGCCCGTACTGGTACTCTACAGTCTCGTCGTTTTGTCGCTTCAGCTCGACCTGCAAATACATTTTGTTGATGATGCGATCGACCCTTGCAATGGCGAATTTGTTGCACGCGCGCGCATACTGTGCGTAAATGGCGGCCTTCTGCCGCTTCGCGTCCACCAGCGGAATCTCGAATACGATAATGTCAAACACATTGGCATGGTGGCCAGCGCTGCTCGCAATCATGGCGTCCAGAATATTCGAGTATGCTTTTGGCATCGCGGTGCCCGACGACGGCTTCGACAGCAACAACGTGTTCATGTGGTTCACATCCATGCACAACAGGCGTTTTGTCACACACGGCAACAAAGACAACGGGTCGTCGACTTGCATGTTCTGCGTCAATATTTTGTTGGTCTTACGCATCGTTTCAAAGTGCGCGGACCCGAACAGGAAAATGTACTCGGCGGCCTTGGTGCACTTGGTGAGTTGAATGTTGACGACCTTCAAGTGGGTCTTGGCGCGCACCTGAAACATGATGCTTTGGATGCTGGCAAAAGGACCGTTCAGTGCATCGTCGTGCACATACACGTTTTGGAACACGCTCAGGAGCAGACGCGTAATTTCAACATTGTTCTCCGTATGCGCATTGATGTTCTTGATCGTCACGCGATGCTGTACAAAGTGCTTGATTTCCACCATATTCGTGTCCTCCATGTTACTGCGTTCTAACACTCTCATGCCCCCGCGCGGACACTTTCATGGGGAAAAACAGACTGAGAGCTGCTGCTATTTCGGGCACAATTTGACCCCCCCCCATGGACCCGACTCTTTAAAAAAAGAAAAGCGCATCACAGCACATTGCAGTCAGTCTATGTTTGGCATCTCGGCAGCAGAACAATTGCGAACGATGGACCCCAACACACGGCGCAAGATTGACGACTGGTGGATGCACCGGCATCTCACCTTTATGTTTCCTCCGATGTACCGCGGACACACCCACATATGGAACACGATCACGAGTGAGTGCGTGGGATGCACCGCGTGTGGTGTGGTGCATGTTTGCAGTTCGTCCACAAATATCGTGCCCTGTAGCATCGAGCAGCAGGACGACACTAGCCGGGTCTGCACGTACACTGGCATTGTCCTGAACAGCACGTCTTTTTTCGACCCCGAGGCGTCCATTGCCGACTACAACGCAGGGCATTTCTGCGTGCACTCGGATTCGCACGCGCATGGGCGTACCAACAGGAACCCGTCGCTGCAGCAAAAAGTCGAGGTTCTTAACAACATTACGGCGAGCATGATTACACTCTTGTTCTTTTCGAAACAGGCGCACCTGGCGCGCGAGACAGAGCGAATCCGGTACAATCGCAAGATTGCCAGTCTTTTCACCAGCCACGTGTCGCGCTCGAAAAACTCGTTTGCCTCGTGCAACATCCTGGAGGGAATCGAGTCGTGTATTCAGGGCGTTTCGTCGTATCGGCAGCCCATTAAGGACAGCGACATTCCGCCCTTGTGCCACTTTAGACGGCTGCAGCGCGTGATTGTGCTCCTCCTCAGCCGCATCCACCTGCCCCGCCAGTATATTTTCTCGGAGCAGAACGAAAAAATGAGGAATCTGGTCATTTCACTCGTGTACATATCGAGCGACGGCATCAGTTTTAATGGCAGCACTTTTCTGCCCAAATTCGCCGGGCTCAAAAAAATGCTGCCCCTCGAGCTCGTCCTGTATCGATGTTTCGGCATACAGCCCAAAATTGTCACAGACGGCGAAAATGTCATTAAAATCAGCATTAAAAACGCCAAAATGAGTCCACTGGGATCGGAATTCCCGCATTCCTGTGATTTTGCCACCACCAACGTCTGTACCTGCCACGAAACAACCTCCACCAGCAAAACATGGTCCCCAAAGCCTGCCAGATCTGCGCCTCCTAGACAGGACGAGCCGCGCCCCACGAAAATGCGCAAAAAAGTGGTGCACACCCTGACAGCTGCCACACCCCTGGCACCGGGCAAGGACACATGAACACGTAGTGATAATCCCGTTTTTCCCCTACTTTATACCAAGTCGATAATAAACAGCAGGTGTGAATTCTGTGACATTGCAGCACAAGCAGTGCCTGTTTGCGTAGCATCAAGTGAAAGTGACCTCCAAAATCAGGTTATGTTCACCAACGAGGTGGTCACAGCGCAGCAGCTCGGAAATGCAGGCAGTGCCATGCTGGTGCGCAGCAATATGGGCTCGTGAAAATACACAACAAACAGGTTCCAAACTCCGGGGCAGATATGGAGCCCAAAAGGGTGAATCTGGCTATAGAGGAGAGGGTCGGGGTTGAGATGAGTGGCAACGAAACTCCCTGCTGTCACCAGAGAGAACACAACATTCGCCAGAAAAATAGCGACAGACACGCTTCTAGATGTCTGCACCACAGCGTACATGAAAAATGCCTTGGCGCAAAAACTGTCCAGACACGCAACAACGCCAAACTCCTCTTTATTTCGGTGGTACCACACTGAGAAAAAAACCACCGTGCCCGACATGAGAGCGAGCTCGTAAATCTGCCGATACGCCGCAAATACGGTCGCACACGCCAGGAGACAGTGCGAGGTGATCTGGAAATCGCCCCACGTGCGCTGCGTGTAGACGTCGGCATCCACCACTGGAAAACACCTGCCACCGCACATTCACCGCCCGTTCCAGCAAGACCCTGCCCTATATAGACACCACCCACGCGATTGCGGTATCTATGTGGATTTTGTGCTGCAACTATGGTTTCGCGACGAAAAACATCAGGCATAGTTGACATTGGTACACATGGAAGGAAGGAATTGACGCCGGATTTTGGAAAAAGCCCACGGATCCGTGATAACTGCATGTTGTGCCACGGCATCGCTCTCCTCGCATATTCTGTATTGCAGGTCGTCTCGCGCCCAGTGTAATTGTGCATTCAGTGTGGTTTTCAGTGTAGTGTCGCTAGCGGAGTGCTGTATCACAACGGCGATTTTGTTGTGGCCTGTGGCGCTGTGGATCTCAAACGAGATATCTTGCAGGACGAAACGCGAAAGGTCTGCAAACACGATTTTGTTGTTATCGTTGTTGATAGTGACATAGTTGGAGCCGTGTGTGAAAAATGCACCACACACATCACCATTCGCACAATCCGCAGAGCTCAGCTGCTCGCCTGCAAATAAAATCCTTGTCTTGATCTCGTACAGTTCACCGGCTGGACCAGAAAACTCCAGAGAGGTGCGGCGCGCTCCCAATCCATTACAAACCACATGAGCGGGTCGGTCGTTCTGAAAATCCACAGGATCTTGCATATTTTCGTATTTGTCATATAAAACGTTGTATTTGCCCACGATTTCTCGATTTTTGTTGTAGTAGGCATCGGTATCACTTTGCTTCCAGGTGCTGGTAATCTCGTTGTTGTTGTTGGTGGTGATAGTTGGTTTGATTCTGCGAATGAGCATGCGGAAGAAAAAATCCACAAAGCTGATGTACACCCGATCCATTCCTGTATCGTGTGCCCCTTGCATGGCGTCATCGAAATTCGGAATTTCATAGCCAGCAGATTTTTGCCACCAAAGAAGCGCGGCAGTCGACAGAACATTTTGGAAAAGCATGCGATTATCTCTGTCAGCTGTATTTGACAGCGTGCTCAAGAATCCTTTGTTCATTAAATTGAGCCCGTTGATAGGTTGAATTTCATAAATTGGTGCAATTAGTTGGCTGTCGGATGGCAACAAGAAATCGTCGGTTCGAACACTCGAAAAACAGTTTTCCAGGATGCAAAACTCGCCATACGCTGATGGTGTCTTTTTGTCGTAATCGTTGAAGCCACACGTAGTACACGTCTGCTGCATGTGCACGTCGTGTGACACCAGTGTGCACGCCGAGCATTCGACACACTCGAACACCCCGGTGATTTCAGACTGCACGAGACGGCGATCGTGCCCGCAAAAAGCGCAATCATTGGAGCTGATCGAGGCATTGTGCCGGGTTTTAGTGTCGCCGGGGCACGTTTTGCAGCGGCTTTGTTCGAGTTCGTCTTGGTATTGGCCAAGCGCACATGGTTCACAAAGTTTGCTGGAAATGGAGGAACGGAAATATCCTGGAACGCATTCGTACTGAAAATTCGCTTGGTTCCACTCCTGGTGCACCAGGACACTATCAGGGTTGTCACAAGACCTGTGTGCAGGGTGGTTGTTGATGAGTTGGTTTACTGGACAGTATTCACAGGCGCGCGTTGTGCCGTCCAGGTAATATCGCAGCGAGTTGTCGCATGATATTGCATCAGCATTTGCTGGTGTGAGTGCGTCTTGAAACAATGAGCACCCGCAGCGCCTGCACAGGGGTGCGGTTGACACTGAAAGCTGTTGGTTATTGCATGTGTTGTTTGTAAATGAAATCTTGTCCTGTTCATCCCACGGCAAGCCCTGTATTTCGACATGCATATCACTGCAGTAGTCCTGGCGTATGGCAGTACACGCAAGACATTCTGTGTTATTTTGCGATAGGTACGTTCCAGGTGTACAGATACTGCATGTGAGAGTATCATGCCTGTATTGTCCTGGTGGACACTGTTTACACTCTGTAGCACCACCTTCGACTGTGATGGCATTATACGGACATATACCACATTCTGTATCACCAGTAACATTCTTAAAAGTGCCAGGCTGACACGGAGAGCATGTATTTTCTCCATATTGATAATCTAAATAATACCCTCGTTTGCAAACGCATATAATCCCATCCTGTGCCACGGAAAACGATTTTTGTTCACTGCATGTGATGCAAACATTAATGCGATCAGAATTGACTTGTAAGACTTGTCCGATTTCACATCCCTCACATCTTGTTTTATCGAGTGCCACAACCAAACCTGTGAAGGCGCACTCATATTTCAGAAATGAGTATCATTTTTATTAAATAGTGCATCAAACCAACTTTCAGCTA
>Ga0209491_10001791_pt1 | contig 40381 bp, 39 predicted proteins | sample BON02_FD_187213 | JGI IMG/M metagenome (GOLD analysis project Ga0209491, IMG submission 187213) | Freshwater microbial communities from Lake Bonney liftoff mats and glacier meltwater in Antarctica - BON-02 (SPAdes) (version 2) | ecosystem: Environmental > Aquatic > Freshwater > Ice > Glacier... | reverse complement strand
CGATACTGAAGTCCATGTTGTCCAGCAGACCGAGCACCGGCCTGAGCTGTTTACCGAATAAAAACCGGCCTCTCCTTAGCTCTTCGATCAAGAGTTGGGTAGCTCGCGAAGCCGCCGCCTGCGAGTCCTCAAGACCCAAAGAAGTCGTTCCCGTTGCGAGCAGGGTCATGATCTCGTTCTCCGGGAGCGGTGGTTGCGAGGTCAGCACGAGCTGAGGATCGGACATCCTACCATACGCATACACCTGTATTCGGTAAGGTCTCGGTTCGGCATTTCCGCGTAATTCCACGATGGGGTCAAACCCGGTCTTCGGTGAAAAGGTCAGGGTTCCCTCACTGACTTCGAGAGTCGAAAATGGCAGACGAGCAGCGGTATCTCTCAATCTAACAGTCCCGGTTGGCTGTGGGTTACCCAGCTTTCCTTCGATACGCAGCGAGGCATCCACTTCGCCCTCGCCGAGATTGCCTCTGATCAGGATGGGATCGACCGTTTTCACCGACACATTCACCGTCCATTCCTGAAAAGCTTCCGGCACCGCCTCCCCTGGATTATCCGGAGTGTTCAGCGCGGGTAAGGCCGCAGGCGAAGGTCCGAGGAAAGGCTTCCCAATCGGAATCAGCTCGATGTCCTTGTAAAAAACACTGTCGATGACGCCCACCTCGCCACTGACAAGAGACGACTCCATCGTGCCCTTCACGTTCAGATCCATGTTCGCCCTCATGATCAGGAAATCATTTCTCACCACCGGAACTCCCCTGCCCCTCACTGAGACATCCAACGCGCCCAGACCCTCTCCGCTCTCGTTTTTCAAGCCCAATGTCCCATTGATCGTCAGGTTCCCGCCTTCCAGATCATCGACCTCACCCTTGATCGTCACTTCGCCCAGATCGGTCTGTATATCGAAATTGACTCCCTCCAGCCCCGGAATCACGTCACCTTCCAGCTTCAGGCTACCGCCGCTGAGATTCAGTCTGCCATCAACCTTCGGATCACCAACCGTGCCTCTGATCACCACCTCACCCGTGGCCACACCACCAAGTCTTTCCGCCCCCGGAATCAGCGATTGGAAACGAGAAAGCTCAAGTCGCGGCAGCTTCAGATTCCCCTCGATCGCCTCGCCCATAAACACCTTCGGATCGTCCGCCCATTTCCTAGGACGAAACGGCATGCTCGCCTTCAGAGTCGCCGGCGCGTAATTTAGAGCAGTCGCCTCGGCGGAAATCTCAGCGACACCATCTTTGGCATCGATCTTCAAACTCACATCAGTCTTCGGCAAATCCGGTTGGCTTGGCGAACTGACGTTCTTCAACTCCAAAATCGCGTTGACCTCCGGCGCGGCAAGACTCCCCCCTATCTTCACCGCAACCTTTCCCTTCGCTTCGTCACCGATTTGATCCAATCCCTTCAGCCATGGCCGCAACGTCGAAAGCGGAAGCGTTTCAGAGATGATTTCAAAATCCAGCGGCCGCGTATCGTTAGCGATAAACTCCTTGAACTTGGAGAAATCTTCAGCCACCGGAAGTTTCCCTCTTCCCTTGGCCAGTTGTTTTTCCCCTTCCGACCATAAAAAATGTTCCAACTCCAAAAGATTATCGTTCAGAGCAACATCGAGCATGATCTTCTGCCCCTCAGTCTCGACCACCAAACCATCGATTTCCGCGGATCCCGGCCAGTCGTAGCTGATCGACGTGCTTGCGGAAACGGGCGCGCATAACGGCTCTCCATCGATTTGCTTCCAGCTCCATGTTCCAGAAAAATCTTTGAGCGCCCCCTTGTGAATGTTTGAAAGTAAGTTCCCCGATCCCTCCCAATTTAAAGAAACCACTCCCGATCCTGGAAGCTCAACTCCCACTCCGGCCAGCCAAGGTGCGATCGACTCCGTCGAAAAACCATCCATCGCCTCGCTCAACTTATACCCCTGCGTCTCCGTATCGAAACTGCCTGCCAATCTGCTACCGTCCGTCTCCAACGCACGAATCATCACCACCTTCCCCGCATAGGTCGCGTCGATCCGGATCGAGCTCGCATCAATCTCTGTCGCTTTCAGCGTCAGATTCGCGCTCACCGATTCAAAGCCACCTTCCAAATCCAAAGCCCAAGATCCTCCCAATTCGCTTTCTGGGAATTCTCCAAAATCCGTCGTTAGGTCAAGTTTCTTATCCAGCTCCAGCAACAGCGGCTTTACCTCTTCGATGGTGAGACCGCCATTAAACTCAGATAACGCAAATCCACCGGACTCGAGCATTGCCCTTTCAAAAGCACCCTTACCCTCGATGGAAAAAGGCGTATCCAAGGACTGCCCCGACATCTTCGCACCGATCTCGCCTTCATTCAGATCCAACCCCAAAGCTAACTCGGGACCACCCCAACCATCGTAGTAAAAATCCTCCAGGAAAACCTCCACAGAACCCACCGCAGTCTGCCACTCGGGATAAACTTTCCTGATTTCCAACGCCAGCGAAGTCATCTTTCCCGAAATCGGCAACTCGATCCCGAAGCCATCCATCACCTCCGCGAAATCCAACCCACCCTCCCTGAGATCGAGGCGCACATCGCTGATCCCCGCCCCAACATCAAGGTTCAGCACCGCCCCCGCCAAGCGGATTTTCCCCGTCGCCGCGATCTCACCGCTCTCCGGCAACAGGACTTCCAGATCTCCCACGCCCACGATAGGCAACAGATCCAGCTGATCCAGCGTCAGCTTGCTTTTGTCCCAGAAAATCTTCGCGTTCTGCGGCTTCAGAGTCCTCCCGCCCGAATCCGTCACCATCCCCAAACCCAGCTCGATCAGCTCAGAGCCCGTACCGTGATTCAGCGAGCTGCCCGCTATCCCAACCACTAATTCCCCGTCTTTCTTTAACGAAACACTGACTTCCTCCAAGTCCAAGTTCACCGGTATAATCAACCCGTGCAGCTTGTTTAGAGTCTTCCCCAGCTCCGCGAAATCCATCGGCGGCTTGTCCTCTTCCTCCGGCTTCTCGACCAAGCGCAGATCCAGATGCACCCCGTCCCCGGAGATACCCCGCAACTTGCCTTTGACGACCTCCGTGAAACGATAATCCGTCTCCAGCCTATCAATCACCAGCCGCTCCACCGAGCCCTCGCTGCGCAGATCCAGATCGTAAATGTCGATCCCGCCCAAGACGGTCCCACCGATCCGGAAATCGCCTTCGAAATTCGCCTTCTCCAAATAATGTTTCGCCACCTTCGGGCCCAACCACCGAATTCCGGGTCCGTTCAGCCAAATTCCCATCCCCGCCAATACCACGAGCCCAACCAAACTCAGCCGCCATAACAACCCCAAGCAGCCCTTGCGCCGCTTCGGTTTTCGATCATCTGTATCAGCTTTATCAAACACTGTTCGATCCTAGCCCAACTCCACAAAAACTCCTAACGAAGTTCCTTATCTATTTCAGCTAATAAAAATGGCGGCACCCGTAACCGGATGCCGCCATCAAGAGAATACCTTTATTAGGTATTAGTAGCGTCGACCGCCACCGCCTGAAGATCTACCACCGCCGCCGCCGCCGCCGCCGCGCTCTTCGCGTGCTTGGGCTTCGTTGACTTTAAGGTTACGACCGTCAAGATCCGTGCCGTCGAGCGCTTTGATCGCGTCGTCCATGGCGGACTTCGAGTCCATTGTCACGAAAGCGAAACCACGTGGCCGACCGCTTTCGCGATCTTCCGGAAGGTGCACATCTGTGACTCCTCCAAATTGGGAGAAAAGAGTTTCAATCGTTTGCTTGGTCGTTTGGAACGACAGGTTGCCTACATACATTTTCATAATTTATCGATGGTCCAAGACTGCGCCGTTTCCTGAGACTGTTCCCGCTATTCGGGTTTCAGATCACCACCGAATTTATAAAACCCACCTGGCAACACTCCAGGTCATGTTCATGGCAAGACGAGGACCAATTGCGGGTATACTTCTCCACACCGACTCATACAACAACATTCGGAAAATTTCTTCGAGGACATGGTTTCCACTTCCTCCGGCTACGAATCCCACAGCTAGACCGTTTGTCAAAAGCCCATGCGCATTTAACCGTGACTGGAGCATCTTGCTACAGTCCGTTCTTGGGGCAACCTGCCGCAAGAGTTCGCATACGCTCGCGGACTTTTGGAAAACGGTTTAAGGAAATTCGGGTGGGATTCAGCCGGGAGTGCTCTGATTACGGATCGGCAGGACCGCGGATTCCTGATCGGTATGGATCGCGCGGATCGGTTCACCTCTCCATTCAAGTGAACCACTCCTGCGGATCCACACCGTAGAACGCTTTCAACTCCCCATACAAATCCGGCCTTTTCCTGAACAACTGACGTGGCTTCTCGAAAAATGTTTCCGTCGCCACCGCGAAAAACTCCGCCGGATTCGTCGCACCATACTCATCGATTAGCGTGCGCTTCCCGGCCGCAACCTTCTTCAGGTATTCCGCGTAGTTATCCCGGAAAACCCTTGCCCATGATCGGTAAGCCTCGCGGCTTGGAAGGCCGGGTGCACCATCCGTCGCCCCATCCTCGTGATCCAGTTGGTGCGCAAATTCATGAAACGTCACATTGCGCGCGTCATGAATATTCCGCGCCCCCTGCTCCACAGAGTCCCACGCGAGAATCACCGTCCCGGTCTCCCATGACTCACCGAGCCGATGCACTTCCCCTTCTGTAACGATCCCATACGCGTCCCGTTGTTTCTGAACCGAACTGAAAGTCGTCGGATACAAATACACCGTCCTGAGATCCGGATACGGTTCCCCTTCCCGATACAGAACCAACATCGAGGCCTGCGCGGCGACCGTCAGAACCATCCCATCGTTCAGCTCCAAGCCATTGCAACCCTCGAACCGGGTCGACTCGATGAAACGTGCGATCCGCTCATGCAAACGCCGCTTCAAATTCCCTGGCAGTCTTGAATAAAGCGGCACATTCACCACCAGTAAATCCTTCCACTCATCCTTAAATATCGCTTCAACCTCCTCTGCCTCAAGAAACAAGGATCGTATTTTCTGCCAAATCATGAATCCATCCTGAAAGCAACCGCTGAACATTACCAGCATGCAAAGGAAACCAGTTTTCCCAGCTTCCGCATCTCATACGCGCTCCAATAAGAGCTAGACGAGCCAGAAAAATAAACACCACATTGATCCCACTAAAACATCCTTTGAATCACCACACACAAAACATCGCTTCCCACTGGTTCCGCGCTTCAGAGCAAACCGGGGATTTCATGGGAATTCGCTACGGCCGTCTTCCGCAGGGATCGGACGAGGTGGAGTGGTCCTTCGTTTCCCATTGCGATTGCGATGGCATCGGCGGCTTTGCCCGGATTTTGCGAGAACAGGGGGCTGAGCTTTTGGACCTACCTCAGGCTAAAATGCACTGCCGGGCTGTGGTAGCACCGTTATGGAAACTCTGGCGCGGAAGCCGCCAGAACCAGGAACGTGCCAACCGCAGCGATTGGCAACAACCCGCCAGCCTTAATCCTAGAGCGTCTTCTATGGTGGGGTGGCATCTGTTTACAGAAGATGAAACCCAAAACATCCGCAACACGTGCCGCCAGTCGAACGTGACCGTCAACAGCCTCCTGCTCAAACACCTAGACCAAGCCATCCGACCGGAGACCCGCCGCCCGCACCTAACCATTCCCTGGATGATCCCGGTCAACTTGCGGGGCGATATCAACCACGCCGACGATACAGAAAACCATGTGAGCTGCGTCGAGGTTTCGATCGCATCTGAGGATTCGGTAGGAACGATCCACAAAAAAATCCTCCGACGCCTGGAGCACGGCGAACATCAGGCCAACCACCTTCTACTCGGCCTCGGGAAATTCTTGAGTCACCAATCCAAAGTCAAATTCCTCACCAAAGACCGATCAAAGCTCACAGGAAACATCGGCGCCTTTTCCAACCTCGGCGTGTGGGATTCGGACAGGAAAATATCAACCAACGATTCTTGGCTGTTCTGCCCGCCCGTAGTCAAAGGACAGCTTCTGGCAGCCGGTTGCCTCACGTTTCAGAACCGCCTCGGCCTAGCCATACAACCACATCCCGGCCTATCATCCTCGCCCAATATCGCGACAAACTGGATGAATCGCTGGATCAAACGAATCTGGAGTCAGCCGGAGAACTTTTCAGATTAACCTCTTTGATTCACAGCCATCCCATAGCCTGTGATTTTTTGGGGTGACTGGCGGGCGATCCCACTTAGGATCGCTCAGATGATTAATCGCAAACCCGACAGGGCAAAGCTGCCCGTCCTCGCCCAGCTTTGCAAGCTGATCCCTTTCCATCTCAACGCAAGCCTCGCCAAGAAGCACCGCACCGACAAACAGGCGCGCAGCTTTTCGGCATGGAGCCATGTCGTGAGCCTGCTTTTCGCCCGCCGTAAATGTTAATTTCCAAGTTCTTATCGTATGGCATTACCAAATTCATATCGGGCAATTTTTTGGAAATTTCCACGCTTTGATCGTGTCTTTTTTCCTGTCGGGTTGTATTTTTTGGGTGATTGTTCCACGCGGAAGGGTGGGATTTTCTGAGGTATGACAGAGGGAGCTTTGGTGGCCCGCCTGTGACTGTTAGATATGTCCGATGCCCAACTTTCCCTCATCCTCATCGCGCTCTGCGTCCTCGCTCCCGAGCCGCGCGTGATCATCCAGAGTGCGCTGATCATCGCTTTTTGCTACCTCACCACCCCCATTGCAGGTCAGATGATAGCACGCGCCGCCATCATGCGCGGCGTTCCATTCTGGAAGAAATCGCTTTCCCCCCAAGAAAACCATGTCTCGCAAAAAAGGCTACAAAGCCATCCTCGAAAGCCCACTCACAAAAGCTTTAGTTTGCTTGACATTTAAGTTTCGATCCTTGCCTAATACCTCACTGAAATATGGCTAAGTCGAAATTCACAGCGAAAAAAATTGCCCGCCTTGAGGCAGCGACACGCTTCGTCAAGGGCTGCAACCGCGTATTGTGCCTCACCACCGCCATCGCCTTTGGACTCCTCATCGTCGCCACCGCAGTCCCTCAATATAGGGAACACTTGAAGCTTCAGGCCACGCTCCGAAATACTCAGGTTCGCGAGCAAGCCACACTCGACACCAAGGAGTATAAGGAAATCCAGCTTCACGCCCTGCGTGACGATCCCTCCTATCTCGAAGTTCAGGCACGCGATCGCCTTAATTACTACCGCGAAGGCGAGCGCATCCTCCGGTTCGAGCACTGATTGCCTCTCGTCTTTGTCCGGACGTGTTACCCATTGACCCGCACTGCCCCTCCGACTTAGATTCCTTCCATGCCACGCGTGCTAAAGCTTTTCGTCTTCGTCTCCGTCATTCTGGCGCCGGCGGCAAATGCCGAACATGTCATCGTCTGCGGCGGTCCTGCCCTCCGGAAATGGGAAAACTATCGCGTCAGCGATGACCAGCACGACCGCTGGTGGGCCAACTTCGTCCGCGCTTCCACCCTACGCATGGTCGAAATCCGTGTCGCATACGGAAAACAAGCACCTCTCGTTTGGCTCGTCTACAAACCCGGCTTCGTCGCGCGTGGCCTTGAAGACGGAAAGCCCTACACCACATGGATCGCCGAACAGGCGTCTAAACGGAACGCAACTCTTATCTGGTTCAACTCCACTAGCGACTACATCTCAAAAATCAATTCCCGTCCCCGCGGAACCGTCCAGACATACGACTATTTCGGCCATTCCAACCGATACGCCTTCATGTTCGATTATGGCAGCGAGATTATGGCGGTTTCCACCGCAACCCTCCATGAGCGGGATATTCCCCGCCTCAAATCCTCCATCTTTGCAAAATCCGCCTATTGCAAATCTTGGGGCTGCCACACAGGCGCTTCCATGTCCGCAGTCTGGAAACGCCACCTCGGTCTCGCTCTCGAAGGAGCCAGGGGAAAAACCACTTACGTTATGGTCGGAAGAGGCGAAATGCCCACTGGCTTCGGCGGCTGGGTCCGATGACAGTTCTCATTTCAGCTTCTCATTTTTCAGCATTTTAGCTTTTCCCAAAATATGATTCTCTCCGAACTCCAAGACCTTCACTCACTTCCGTTTTTCGATCTCATTCAAAAGTCCCGGCAAGTCCACGAGGAAAACTGGTTCCAACCGGAAATCCAGCTCTGCACCCTACTCTCAATCAAAACCGGTGGCTGCTCGGAAGACTGCTCCTACTGTGCCCAGTCCGCCCGCTATAAATCCGGCATCGATAGTGAGCGCCTAATGGCAAAATGCGACGTGATGGAACGCGCAAAGGTCGCTGCCGAAACCGGTTCTACCCGCTTCTGTATGGGAGCCGCATGGCGTGGTGTCCGCGGCGGGACCCAACGTTTCGAACAAGTCCTAGATATCATCCAGGACGTCTCAAAGCTCGGTATGGAAGTCTGCGTCACACTCGGCGAACTCGGTCCCGAAGAAGCAAAACAACTCAAACAAGCCGGCGTCACCGCCTACAATCACAATCTCGATACCTCCCCGGAGCATTACCCGAATATCGTAACCTCGCACACATACGAAGATCGCCTCCGCACGATCCAAAATGTTCAGGACGCCGGCATGGCAGTCTGCTGCGGAGGCATCCTCGGACTCGGCGAAACCATTACCGACCGCCTCCGCTTGCTAGAGGTCATTTCCAATTTCGATCCGCAGCCTGAATCCGTGCCGATCAATTCCCTCATGCCCATGCCCGGCACACCGCTTGCTGAAAACCCGCAGGTCGACACCTTCGACCTTGTCCGCATGATCGCCATCACCCGCATCGCTATTCCAAAGGCAAAGGTTCGCCTCTCCGCAGGCCGCACCCGCCTTTCCGATGAAGCTCAGGCGCTTTGCTTCTTTGCCGGCGCGAACTCGATCTTCTACGGCGATAAACTTCTCACCGCTAAAAATCCCTCTGTAGAAAAAGACCAAATCCTCCTCACGAAGCTCGGCCTCTCACCTCTCGCTCCGGTCCTTCCAGAAAAGAAACCGGATCTCACGGCGGTCTGAACGCCACACACCTCTCTCCCCAGAACTTATACGCCTCCCCGTGCAAAGAGCATGGAAGTCGGATACCACCGAGACTTCAAAAAAATCTCGAATAAAATCGAAGAGGTCCAAGTCTCAAGTGTGCAATCCAGAGATCACCAACCAAGATTTTATCGGAAATCTCCTTGAATTCCAGTCACTCAAGTTTATTAAATTATTAACCCAAAGCAAACAAATGAAAAAACTAACTCTCACCATCCTTTCAGGTGTCACAGCCTTCGCTCTAAGCAACTGTGCAGCTCCAACAGGCCCTAACACCCAACGAGGCGCTGTAACAGGTGGCCTCCTTGGTCTAGCGGCAGGCGGCATACTCGGTCATCAATCTGGAAACGCACTCGAAGGCGCTGCCCTCGGCGGCGCTGCTGGTGCCGGTGCCGGTGCTCTCTACGGCAACTCTCAGGACCAACAAAACTACAACAGAGGCTACTGATCGCGAACATTAAAAACTTCAACCAAGCTGCGAGGAATCTTCCTTGCAGCTTTTTTATTTGGATGAAACACGCCTGTAGAGTCTCTTAACGACATGCGATTCGCTCTCATCTTCCTGGCCATATGTTCCGCAGCCGTCGCTGAAAAGGTTGCCTCAGTAGTTACCCTAGTTCCCGAAGTATCAGCGGTCGCTTCTGGTGAACCGTTTACCGTGGCCCTAAAGCTCGAACATCCGGAAGAATGGCACAGCTATTACAAGAATTCCGGCGGGGTCGAACTCCCCCCTAAAATTCAGTGGAAGCTACCCGAAGGAGCAGTGGCAGGGCCCATCCAATGGCCTGTTCCGGAAGTCAAGGATGGCTACGATGGCAAGAGCTTCATCTACCCCGGATCTCCGGTTTTCCTAATCGAAATCACTCCACCCGCATCCTTGTCAGTAGGTGAAAATTTTACGTTGAGCGCGAACGCCAAATGGCAGATTTGTAAGAGATCTTGTATCAACGAAGAAGCGACACTCTCCTTCGACATCCCGGTCGGGGAGCGCTCAACAACTGATCCCGCTCAGCTAGAATTATTCGAAGCAGCCAGGCAACTGATCCCCGACGAGAAGCCAGCTTCCGTCCAAGTCTCCATATTTTCAGAGGCTGCCTCGCCTGACTCGATCAAGATAGAAATCACAAATCTGGAATCTCCTCCCACAGAGTTTATCCCCAACGAGCCCTACCTCAAGGCACTCTCGAATGGGGGCGAGGTCAACCCGACCGACGGTGGATACCTGATCACCCTCCAACGCAAGAAAATCGATTTCCTAGACAATGAAATTCCGCAGGGTAATTCGGTTTCCGGCATTCTCATAAGTTCGAGAAATATGGCGATTCCTGAAACAGCCATCCCCGGAAAAGCGTCCCTAAACGAGACCGAGCCCCCCTCGCCGGAACCGGTTGCGTTCATGAAACTACTCCCCATCCTAGGGGGGATGTTCATCGGGGGGCTGATCCTCAATCTCATGCCCTGCGTATTCCCAGTTATCGGTCTCAAAATCATGGGATTCGTCCAACAGGCTGGAGAGGACAGACGCTCCATCGCTCTCCACGGCGTCAGCTTTGCGGTCGGTGTGCTCGCCTCATTCGCCGTGCTAAGCGGTATTCTCTTCGCCGTCCGTGCCGCTGCTCTGAAATCCGGCGGAGACTCTATTGGTTGGGGTTACCAGTTGCAAAACCCGTTCGTCGTTCTCGTTCTCCTCCTGCTCATGTTCATCCTCGGCCTGAACATGTTCGGCATCTTTGAAATCGGTGCCTCCGCCACTTCCGTCGGCGGGAAACTCCATCACAAGAGCGGCCACTCCGGATCGTTCTTCTCCGGCGTTCTAGCCACTGTAGTTGCCACTCCATGCTCGGCTCCTTTCCTCGGTGCCGCGATCGGAGCGACCATGGCCTTGCCTGCATCACAGTTTTTTACGGGTTTTGCTGCGATGGCTCTAGGGCTTGCCACTCCATACCTCATTCTCTCAGTTTTCCCTTCCCTCGTCGGATTACTCCCACGGCCCGGTGCCTGGATGGAGTCACTCAAACAAGGCATGTCGTTCCTCCTTTTCGCAACCGCCGGCTACCTTCTCTGGGTTTACTCGGGACTCATCGGACAGGAAAAACTTCTCGCCCCTCTTCTTGGGCTTAGCCTTATCGCCGCTGGAGCATGGATCTACGGTCGTTGGCACCTTCCGCACCGAGGGCAAAAAGTTAGAGTCGCGGCACTAGCTCTCACCGCTGTCTTTACCATTGGCGGCACAGTTCTGGCCCTTCCGCCGAAACCCGACGAACTCTGGCAAACATGGTCGGCAGAAAAAGTTGAATTACTATCATCCGAAGGAACTCCAGTTTACGTCGACTTCACCGCACAATGGTGCGTCACCTGCCAAGTTAACAAAAAGATCGCCTACTCCGAAGAGGTCCTCGCTCTAGCGAAACAGAAGGGAGTCGTCTTCCTTAAAGCCGATAAAACCCGACCCAATCCTGCCATCGAAGAGAAGCTAACCGAACTCGGACGCACGGCAATCCCCGTCAACGTCCTCTATATCCCCGGCAAAGAACCAATCATCACCCCGGAATTACTCACCCCCAGCCTACTGATAGACCTCTTTAACAAAGTCCCGAAGCCGGAATAGCTTTCACGGTTCCCGTCAGGATTTTAACACCTTTGGAAATCCTGCCGCAAGTCGCTCCGCCATCTTCGGAAAAAGCATCAAGTGCAACGGCAGAATCGCATACCAGTAGAGTCTCCCGAATAGCCCCCTCGGCCGGAAGGTTGCCGTCTGGATCAACTCATCACCGGTGATCTCAAAATCCAACCACGCCTCTCCCGGCGCTTTCATCTCCGCAGATAGAATCAACCTCGCTGACTTCGGATCACTCTCACGATCCGCCAAAAGCACCCTCCAGAAATCCAACGCATCACCGGAATAAAGCTCACTGGGATGTCTGCGCCCCCGCCTGGTCCCGATACCACCCACCAAACTATCCATCGCACCGCGCACCTTCCATGCCCAGTTCATCGAAGGCCACCCGTTTTTCCCACCTACTGACCAGACTGCTGCAAGCACCTTCTCTCGATCCGCAGTCAACGGCACCACCTGCCTATCACACAATACCCCGTGCTCCGGAACCTTGATCGAACGAAAGAAATCGGGACTCAACCGGCCGGACGCAAGTGAATCGATCCACGACGATGGGACCCGATTCTGCGCGATCCTTGCAAAGGCGGTTTCAATCGCCTCTTCGTAGCTCAGCAGCCTCTGAGGAATTAGCTTCTTAATCCTTTCCTCCCTGCAAACGGTCTCATTCTCCAAAGACTCAACCAAAGACTTGGCCAAGCCCATCGTCGTCGACGTCACAAGCCGCAGCCAATGCGATGACAGCCGCGGCGTCAGAAATGGGACTGGAATTAGAAACCGCCGCAGACCCCGCTTCTCCGCATAAATCGAAAGAAGATCTCGGTATGTTAGAACATCCGGTCCGCCGATGTCGAACTCACCACCGACCGTCTCATCGGAATCGAGGCAGCCTGTTAAATAATAAATTACGTTCCTGATCGCGATTGGCTGGCAGCGCGTCCGCGTCCACTTCGGTGTCAGCATCACCGGTAATTTCTCCGAAAGATCGCGTATCATCTCGAACGATGCGGAACCGGAGCCCACAATGATCGACGCCTTTAAAGTCGTCACCGGAATACTCCCGGAACGCAGAATACGGTTGACCCCTTCCCGCGATTCCAAGTGCTCTGACAACTCCCCATCCGGCACAAGACCACCGAGATAGATGACTCTTCCAACCCTAGCTGCCTCCACCCAATTGGAGAAATTCCTAGCACAGTCCTCTTCCCGTTTTTTGAAACCTTTGCCTGCTCCCATCGAATGAAGCAGGTAGAACGCCGCATCAAGATCTCCTCCCAATTCCGGAAGTGTCTCCGGTTCGAGCATGTCGCCCTCAAGAATTTCAAGCCGCCCATCCTCGATAAAGGCCAGAAACTGAGAAACCGGGAACCTTACCCTGTCACGCACCGCAGCCTTCACTCTGTGCCCCGCCTCCAACAACAACGGCAGAATTCGCAAGCCGATGTATCCATTCGCTCCTGTTAGTAAAATATTCAAGTTTCCTACGTTAGGGCCAATCCAACCGAACGCAAGAAGGGGCGGCCAAACGACCGCCCCTCCATCTTCAAATAGCTTCAATAAGTATTTACTAATTCACATCAAGGGCGGCGTATTCGCCATCCTTCCGGCGGTAAATAATCGTAAGACAATCGCGCCGGGCACTCTTGTAGAGCACGAAGGGCCGCTCCGAAAGTTCGAGCTCCATAATCGCATCCTCCTTATACATCGTTTTCACGGCAAACTTCTCAGGATGCACGATGAACGGAATGGGATCCTCCATGGAATCCTCCGGATGATCCATCGCGTCATCGGTGAAATACCTTTCCTCAAGGTAACGGATCGACTCGTTCCGGTGCGGACGGTTCTTCTTCAAAAGCCGCGTCTTGTGCTTCCGCATCCGGCGCGCAATCTTCTCGATTGTCTCATCGAGCGCCACATACATATCTCGGTTTTCAGTGGTGGCCTCGATCGTGATGTGGTTGGTACAAAATAGTATGATCTCAGCGATCTGTCGGTTTTTCTGAACGTCCAGAATTACTTTTGCTTCAATAATTTTTGGATAATCAAGATGTAACCCCTCGATTTTCTTATGGGCGTGTTCACGGAGAGAGTCGGTCACACTTTCGTGTCTCACCGTTACGGTGATTGGCAGATTGACGTTAGCGGTTTGCATAGTTCTTTTTGGTTTAGGTTCTAATCGGGCGATGGCTACAACTGCCTCTCCCATCTGTTACACTGAGGCATCCTCCCGCAGAATGCCACGCAGAAGTTGGAAAAAATTTTCGGCGAACTGCGTTTTTCCAGACAAACCTGCCATCTGGCAACGTTACCCCCCACCAAATCAGCTTTCTGCCTGTTTCGACGGCGCAGGCAGCATGCTCTGCTTCACCTCCGCTAGAAAATTCGCGTTCCCTTCCAAGGCATCCGCCACCGCCCTAATTACCTCCAGAGTCGGTCTTGAAACGTGATGCTCCATCCCTTCGACATCACCGTAAATCGTATCCTCCTCCAAACCGAAAAGCCGGAGAAACCGGGTCAAGGTCTCATGCCGCTCTACAATCGCTGCGGCGATACGTAAACCCTCATCAGTCAATACCGTCCCACGGTATTTCTCATGCTTTACCAACCCCTCCCCATCGAGCCTCTGCAGCATATTCGTCACGCTAGCCTGAGAAATCCCGAGCTTCCCTGAAATATCCACCGCTCGCGCATATCCCTTCTCCTCGATCAGATGCAGAATCTGCTCTAAATAATCATCCATCGCGACCGAGCCGCTGGTCCGCTTTGATTTCGTTTCCGTCATCTGTCGACATCCTTTCCGTCAACGAACTTTGATTCAAGAACCGATCGCTCCGAATACATCTCCCTGTTCGACGCCTGAAATTCTGCCTTCAACCGAACTTTCAGCCCGGACAGATCCACCACCCGATATCCGAGAAATTTCCACTTACCCTCATTCCCATCGTGTTCGATCCCGATCAGAAGGTGCGTGGCATCGTCGGTAATTTTCAGAGTCCGATTCTTCGGCTCGAAATAAAACGTCCGAAAACTGCTGTCGACCGATCCCTGCTCCATCAATTTCGGATCGAGATAATAGACATCACCACTCTTCTCATCCGTGATTTTTAAATCCGGATACCCCGCTCTCTGTGCGGCTCCATCACGCGTCTTCGGAATCTCACAAACGATCCCGTCCATCGCATCCAAAACCTCTAGAAGCCCGTCCTCGAAATACTTCGAACCCTCATTGATTCGGCGCAACTCGTGAATCGGAGAATCCGGACCGCTCATCTCTTTAAGAAGCCCTGCCATCACCTGCTCGATCGCAGCAAGCACCCGCCCCGAAGATTCCCGTTCCCCAGCCGGGATCACCCGCTTGCCGGATACCGCTTCCGCCACCAGCCCGAAACCAAAGACTCGGTCCGATAAATCCTCTTTCAGCAACCCTTTCACCAAGGCCACATCAGCAGCCTTCCGCTTGCGCGCTCCTTCTTGCTCATTAACCCGCTCAAGCAGTTTATCCTGCATCTTCCACTTCGGCAACGCAGGCGGCTTGGGCTCTCGCATCGCCTGGAAAATGAACAGCGCGACCAGCAACACCCCGAAAAATATCTGCAGAACACGCCTCATAGTCTTCCTTGAAATTTGAATTTTAGTGTTTGAGATTTTACCATCGTCAGTTCATCGCCTTACGAAGCCGATACCACGCCCCCGTATTCGGTGCCACCAGTGCCCACAGAGGCAAATCCTGAAGCTCAAATTTCGTCACTATCCACTCCAGCAGCACCAACGACGCGACAGCATCGAACAACGCGTCATGCCAGCCCCTCCCCGGCACCAGTTCGCGCACCTTGCTCGCCACCCCCACATCCTCGCAGAAAACCCCCAGCGAATGCTTTCTAGCATTGGGCACCGCCGCTCGGGAGAGTGACAACGTATCCACCCACGGATCGAATGGATTCCCCGGAAACACCCTCAAAAATTTCTTCTCCGTCCCCTTCGCGTGAGCCACCGGCACCGCCCCGTCTCCCAGACGCCCGTTCACCTCAGGCCACAGCGAAAGCAAACTCGGCGCTCCCAACAGCTTCTCCTCATCGATACCGTGAATCTTCTTCGCATACCAATCCACCTCACCCTCCTGCTCCAAAAACGAAACATAAAAATTATCATACCCCTTGTCCAAAGACCAAGTCCCCATCCCGATCTGCACCGGCCAGTCCTCTCTTCCTCGTTGAGCTCCAGCTCCCTCGAAATCAATCCCGGCAAACACCACATCCCGCACCTTTCTCTCATCCTTCACGCACCCATTATCCCCGTTAGCGAAAATTCCACAACCTCAGAATCTTCCTCTTCGTTGGAGATTGAAATTTGAAGTTTTCAGCAGCAACCGACGGATCGCTGCCCGAACATGCGGCCATGCTGGAATCCGCAAGACACCTCGAACAAGCGATGGCCACACTCTCACTCCGGCTGCGCCAAGTCACCGAAGGCATCCGTGATGGGAAAAGCTACAGGGAGATCGGTGCCTCCCTCGGCATCTCCAAACAAGCCGCCCACACCCAAGCTCTACAAACAAACCACATTGGTAGTCGCGGTCATTTTCGGGGTCGTCACCATGATCATTTGGTTAATGTTAGGATGGCGGGCCATGCCTGCGCACGAGCGGATTATCGATACTGCGTCTGAGTGGATGTTACAGACCAGATCGGACCGGATGGTTATTCGACAGAAGACGAATCAACCAAGGCCGCAGAAGAAAGATCTCACGATAATCTTGGAAGGGTCAGCAGAGATTGGAGAATCGAGAGTCAACAGCTTCAATCACTTCTTCGGTTCCGTTTGGTTCGTCAGATTCGTGGTTTCTTATCTCTTTCTAAAAAGAAAATTGGCCCAGATATTTCTGCGCCAATGTTGGGCTCATCCGATTTCCAAGAAGGCCAGGATGTTTGAGGCAATAGTTCAATTTCAGAATGGGATGTCGTCCTCTTCCTGATAGTCGTCTGGAGGCCCTGCGGAGCCGCCTTGGCGGCTGTCGCCATCGTTGGAGGATGAGGATGATGAATCGCTACCTTGCGAAGAACGACCGCCACCCGCTTTGCCGTCTGGCAGGAACTGGAGGTTGTCGGCGACGACTTTGAGCTTGGTGCGTTTCTGGCCAGTGGCCTTGTCATCCCAGACATCCATCTGGAGGCGGCCCTCAACGAATACGCCGCGACCTTTGGTGAGGTATTTGTTGGCGTTTTCGGCGCTTGCGCCCCAGACGGTGACGTCCACGAAAGTGGTTTCATCCTTCCATCCGCCGTTGCCGTCCTGGACTTTCCGGTTCACGGCAAGGCCGAGATCGGCGACGGCCGAACCTTTAGGAGTATGCCGCAATTCCGGATCGCGAGTCAGGTTTCCAAGCAGCATCACTTTGTTTAAATTGGCCATAGCAGGTATTTGTTGTCTTAAATTTAAAAAGGAAGGATTAAGCTGGTTGGATCAGTGAAGCGCCGCCTGTGGAATTACGCTACGCGGTTGAACTGATTGAGGTAGACTGAATCGTTGAGAGCGAGTTTCTCTTGGATCTTGGTGATGCAATCCGGCTCTCCCGTAATCGTGTAGGACACGTAGTGCGCGCCATTGATCTTGCGCGGGGTGTAGGCGAAGTCTTTGCGGCCCATGTTGTCGATGTTCTCGACCTTGGCTCCTGCTGATTCGATCTCTTTGGAAATCGCGGTCACGAGTTCATCCATGCTGCCCTCTTGGCTCTTCGTTGTCAGGGCTATCAGGCCTTCGTATTTGCGGCTCATCTTTTTTATCTTCGGTTGGTTGATTTTTAGGTGGTTTGACCCGTGGTGTATTAAAACGGTTCGATGCCAAGGCAATACCTTGGGAAAGCGAAATCTGCACGGCTTCGCGCGCCGTGGCAAGCATGTTTTGTAGGTCCTCGTGTTCATCGGGAGCGAATTTACCAAGCACGTGACCCGTCATTTCGCCAGGACTCGCGCCGCCGATTCCCAGTTTGAGCCGTGGAAAGCCGTCATTGCCCATGTGCTCAATGATGGAGCGGATCCCGTTGTGCCCGCCTGCGGAGCCTTTCTCGCGGAAACGGAGGTGACCGAGAGGCAACGCAACATCGTCATAGATCACCAGCATCCGCTCGGTGTCCCATTTGAAAAACGCCATCATCTGCCGGATCGCCCGCCCGCTCAGATTCATGAAGGTCTGGGGCTTCATCAGCAAGGTCCCGTCGGGGAGCTTGGCGAGATGCGCCTGGAACCTCGGTTCAGATTTGAAGACGACCCCCGCTGCACCGGCAATTTCATCAAGTAGCATAAAGCCGACGTTGTGCCGGGTGCCCTCATACTGCCTGCCCGGATTACCGAGGCCGATGATCAAAGAAATCGCCATGGCCAAAATCCAACCCATCCGAAGGTGAGCGGCAAACAAATTCAGTCGCGAAACGCAAAAACGCAAAAACGCCCGGAACTATTCACTCCGGGCGTCTTGAGAATATTCAACCTTTCCAGTCGACTTACTCGGCGGCGGCTGGATCGACTTCGGAAGCGACTCCGTCGTCTTTATGCTCGGTTGCTGGAACCTCGGACTCTTGGACTTCCCCGCCAGATGCTTGCTCGGAAACGAGGGATGCCGGCTTACCGACGTGTGCGACGACTACATCGCCCGAATGGGTCGGTGTCACGCCTTCTGGAAGAGTTAGGTCACTGATGTGGAGCGAGTCTCCATCACGGAGGTGGGAAATGTCCTTCTCGATCGTGTCGGGGAGGTCTTTCGGGACGCAGGTGATTTCAATGGTGTGAGCGTATTGCTCGAGAATGCCGCCGGCTTTGACGCCAATTGACTCACCAACAAGATTGATCGGAATATTTGCGGTGATCTCGGTGGTTTCGTTGACAGCGAGGAAATCGACGTGCAGCGCCTTCCCAGTCAATGGATCGTATTGGATCGTCTTGAGAAATACCGAGCGAATGCCTTCGCCTTCGACATCGAGATTGATCAAAATGCTGTCCGAGGTGCTATGTGCGAGTAGCTCCGAGAATGTCTTTGCGTCCACCTTGAGGTTTTCGGTTTCCACGCCGCGGCCATAAACCACGGATGGGAGCCAGCCCTCGCGGCGCATTTGCTTGAGTTTACCTGAACCGCTGCGAAGGCGGAGCGCCGCTTGAAGTTTTGTCGTGTTGGCCATTTTGAGATTGGTTATGATAGATGATCCGGGGTGGATGACCACCGCGCGGGGGGCAGTCATTAAACAGCAATTCGGCTTTTGTCAAAAATTTGTTCAAGCTTTCAAACAAAACACCGCGTTTTCTGGACGTTTCAGTGAATTCCGGGAAAAATCTGGCATATGCATATTGTGATCGCCCCGGACAAATTCAAAGGGTCTCTATCCAGCAGACAGGCAGCGGAAGCCATCGGAAAGGGCTTCGCGCGGGTATTCCCAGAAGCAACCCAGCGGCTGCTACCCCTCGCCGATGGAGGCGAAGGTATTTTAGAGGCTTTCAGGGAGTCCGGGGAATCAGAAACCTTTGAAACTTTAGTCAACGACGCCCTCAACCGCGAAGTCGATGCATCGTGGCTGATGCTGCGGGACGGCGCGGCCAAAACTGCCGTGATCGAATCGTCTCAGGCGAATGGCCTGTGGCGCCTAACAAAGGCCGAGCACAATCCCGCGAGGGCTTCGACCTTCGGGGTCGGCCAGCTCATTAGTGAGGCGGTTTCCGCAGGAGCGGAAAGGATCGTCATTGGGGTTGGCGGCAGCGCAACCAACGACGCCGCTATCGGCCTTGCCGCGGCGCTCGGTTGCCGTTTCCTCGATGGAGCGGGAAATCCCATCGAACCGGTTCCGGAGAACTTTCTCAAAATCGAAAGTATCGACTCCTCAGAAATGATTCCCCTACCCCAGATTACGGTGGCCTGCGATGTGGCCAATCCCCTCTTTGGAACTCGTGGTGCGACCCGCGTTTACGGTCCACAGAAAGGCTTGCGGGACGACCAGCTAGAGTTGGCTGAGGCCGGACTCGCCCATTTCACGAAAGTAGCCAACTCCCATTTCGAAAGTAATTTCACAGAGGTTCCCGGTGCCGGTGCCGCAGGCGGAATGGGATACGGACTGATGACCTTTTGCGGGGCACAACTGGAATCGGGCTTCGACTGTATCGCGATGGCGGTCGAGGCAGAGAAATATATCTCCAAGGCGGACCTCGTCATTACCGGCGAAGGCTCACTGGATTCACAGAGCCTGGAAGGAAAAACCCCGGTCGGGGTTTCCCTACTTGCCCGCAAACATGGGATTCCGGTTTACGCAATCGCCGGATGTCTGGCGGATCAGGAACTTTTGCACCTGCACTTCGACGGGATCGCGTCGATTCTGAACGCACCCATGAGCTTGGAACAGGCGATCGAAAATGCCTCAGAACTGATTGAACTCGCAGCCGTCCGCTTAGCCCACACCTTGAAAAATTCTGCGCTCTGAAAATCAAGCTCTGAAGGGGTGACCCATGACAGACCAACGGCGAGGCCTTGGGTCATCCAGCTACTTTGGCGATGACTACTTTCGAACCCATAACTCTGGGGAAGACCCTGTTGTGCTTAGCGAGGTGGTTGTAACGCGCTGCATCGATATTTTTGGATGAATCCAATCTATTCGATCACAACCGCAACTTTTGCCTCTTCGTCTTCCTTGGACTTGAGAAACCTTTCCAGAGCTGCATCCGAGGCGGCTTTGGCCCAAGTATCATACTCCTCGGCGGGAATAATTTCGAGTAGACCTGTCATGTTCGCGTGATTTTCACCGCATAGTTGAGCGCAGACCACGAAAGTCTCCATCTCCTTGACTGGAGTGAACCACATTGGAATTTCCTTACCCGGAATTGCATCTTGCTGAACCCGCATCGGCACGATCGCGTAGTTGTGAATGACATCCTTGGTGCCGATGTTGAGCACGGCGGGGCGCTTGACCGGCAACCTGAGAATCGCCTCTATGAAATCATCGTGAGCATTCGGATCGGAATAATCGATGCCGAGGGCATTGTTGCCATCGATCAGCGCCGCATCAGTGCGGCCGAATTTTTCGTCAGTCCCGGGATAGTGGTAGGCCCAGCCGAATTGATAACCAACCACTCGAACCCTGACCGGATCCATTTCCTGAACCTTTTTCCAACCATCAACCCGTTCCGCCCAGAGCGGGAATGCGAAACCAAGCAGGAGTACCGCCTCGATGATAATCACCGCGACTTCCATATGACTGGAAACGTGATTACGAACTCCATCGTAGGAGGCCTTTGGATTGCGCTTATGCCAGAACTTGAAAAGGCAGATAAAAAAGAAGCAAGTCCAACCAACAAAAAGGGCCAGCATGAACCAGTGGACCGTCTCCATCAAATGATCAACCTGACCGCCGTGTGCGGAGTAATTTTCACGAAGTCCAAAGAGTTCTAGAAGGCTCATAGTCGTTTAAAAAGCGTGGATATATGGAGGTTTCCGTGTGAAATCCTACTGGTGGATGTATTCGTCACGAAATTCTGGGTCGAGATTGTCATTCTCACGTCGAATGAGGCGGGTCATAAAAAAACCGACTCCGCCTAGGACGGCAAGAATTACGATCAGCAGCGTAAAAATCGAGTAGCCTGCGGCATCTCCTCCGCCCTCGGAAAAGTTAACTCGGCAGGTGGAGCAAGCGATAAGATTGAAAAGGTTCATAGTAGTTTCAGAGGTGAAGTTTAGCAGCTTTACGGACAAAATAGACGCCGTAAACCGGCATTAGGAGAAGGCCGACGATTCCGGTGATGCCCATTCCAACAGCCAATCCAGACCTCTCAGGCGCGAGCCAGAATGCCCATACCACCAGAAATGCGCTGAGAAGCATGCAGACAGTGACAAAGACGATATGAAATGCGCGGAGGGACATGGTTATTGGTGGTAGAAAAAGCGATCAAAAATCGGGCTGTATTTGGCGAGGAAAAGCAATGCGAACATTATCGCACATAGTATCAGTGAATTGACGAAAATCCAGTAAATCGCCTTTTTTTCGTGATTCAAGTGCATGAAAATCAGAGCAACCAGTGAAGCTTTGGTCGTCGCGATCATCAGGCCGACAATAGCGTCATATTTGTCAAAGCCGTGCTTACCCACATCCAGCCAGTAGAGGAACTCCGGAGGATCGGCGACCAGGACGGTAAGCACCGTTCCCACTAGGAGTGCGCCAAAAACCATGAGATAGGTTTTCTTGGATTTTTGGATCGCTTCAATCGAATCAGCCATGTTTGTAGTAGCGTTTAAAGTCTGTGAGCAGAGGTGGAGAAAATTACATCAAATAGAGGATCGGGAATACAAAGATCCAGACAAGGTCAACAAAGTGCCAGAACAAACCGCCGATCTCGACTCGGTTGGCGAGCCATTCCGGATTTTCCAAATACATCTTTCGTCCGAAGAAGAGGTAATAAGCAAGAACCAGCGCCCCACCAATGACGTGCAGTCCATGCAGACCAGTCATGGTGAAGTAGATTGCGTAATATGTATTCCACGCTGGGGCGAATTTCGCGGCAAATCGAATCTCCTCGCGAGGAATCGACAACTCAGGAAAAGTGTCCTCACCTCGGGCTTTGTAATTCGGGCCCATGAAATTCTCTTTTCCTTTTTCTGCTGCGGAAAGCTCGATTTTGAATTGCTCCTCGCCCTTTTCAGCCAGGTCTTTCCATCCAATACGATACAGCTCTTTATGCGTCGGTTCGCGCTTGGGCACATCAGTAAGATTCCCGTCGCTATCCTTCTTATAACCGTGGCGATCAATAAGCTTTTTCTTGAGTTGCTCAACCCGTTGCAAGTGCCAAGCCCATGCCTCGCGGACGAACTCGTTATTTTTCATTAACCAAGAGTTCTCGATGGCCTTTTCGGGTGAAATCCCCTTCTTCTCTTCCACCATGACCAAGTGTTGGAAATCGATTGCATCCACATTATGGAAAACCATGGGACTTTCCATCAGCTTGCCTTGGATCACCGTGTCGTCGCGGAGACGAGACGATTCCTGACCCTCTTTGACATTACGGGGCTTGAAGAGGAGTTCGGCAGTTCCGTCAATTGCGAATGCCGCTGTGCCAAGTTCGGTCAGAAGCAGTGGATTCAGAGCGTTCACGTCGATGCTGACACCCTCGGATAGCTCCCAGTCTTTCTTGCCAGGATTCTCTTTTTTAGCCACGACCCATTCCTGACGGAGAGCTCTGGTTCGGAGTTCGGCATTGTGAGCGCGTGCCTCTAGATGCACGGCCTTGATTTTTTTGAGCAAATCGACGGAAAGAGGAGTCCCTTTTTTGAAGTGCACCTTGCCTTGGTCGGCCTTATTTTCGTCACCCGTTATATTGGCAGCGAGCGAAAGCTTTGCGCCCGAATAGGCCGCTTCGGCAATCAGTTCCTCGACCCAGTCGGCATGGAAGCGGACGGAACTAAAGGTAATCTTGTCTCCAGCCACGACCTCGAGGCGGATCATGTTCTCTTCGATCTTTTTTCCGTTGTGATCGAGAACCAGTTCACCGTCTTCCATCTCGTAGCCAAGGTGCCCTTCAATGATGGAATAATCATCCAACCGAACAGCTTGGTGGTGGAGCTTGACGTTGTATTCAACCCCTTTGAGCACCATAAACAGTAGTGCGCAAAAAACCGTGATGCTCATGTAGATCTGGAACTGTCTCCACTGGCGCATTTTGAGCGCGGCCCAAGCAAAGACCACCGTCACCGAGGAGGCGATCAGCACAAAAGTGTTGATCAAACCTGGAAGCACCGGGAGCGTCCTTTCCGGCCAAGGATAGTCGGCACCAAGACGCAGGAAAATGTAGGCGGAAAAGAACCCACCGAAGAGCATAACCTCGGAGGCGAGGAACAGCCAGATGGCGATCTTCGAATTAAACAGACCCGTGTCCTTGCGGGGTGAAACGATATAGGGAATTTCCATTTCTAAAGATTTGTAACTTGGGTTCAGTCCGCTGGGGCGAATCAGTATTTCAGGAAGATTGAACTTCAGTGGCTGTCTTTGGTAGTTGCGACTTCCGGCCGCGCTTCCGTCTCTTCGACAGGCCTCTTGGGAGGATGCCATTGCGGGTAGTAGTCCTCTTCACAATCGGGGCGCGAATACTCGTAAGGACCACGGTAAACCGCAACATCGAAAGTGAAGTTGCCATGGCCCGGAGGAGTCGGGGTCGCCCACTCAAGTGTGGTGGCACCCCATGGGTTATCATTTTCGACTTTACGACCGGCTTTCCATGCCAGCAGCACGTTGATGATGAATGGAATCTGAGCGATCATCAGGGCGAAGGCTCCATAGGACATCACAGAGTTAAGATCGATGAACTCGCGAACCGTGTTCCCGAAGACGTTCGTGCTATCGGCTGCCTTGGCAAGATAGGCGTCGCCTCCGTTATACCAGCGGCGATGGAAACCTGCCATACCTTGAACCAGCATCGGGAAGAAAATCAGATTCATGCACACCAAGCTGGGCCAGAAGTGCAGATGGCCTAGGAAGTTGTTCATGTAGCGGCCGGTGATTTTCGGATACCAATGATAGACCCCGGCGAAAAGACCGAAGAGGATACCGGGTGCCACGACGTAGTGGAAGTGGCCGATCACATAGTACGTATCATGAAGGTGAAGTCCGACGAGGTTGAACGCGAGCGGAAGACCGGTGAGGCCCCCGATCCCAAACATCGGGATAAAGGCGCAGGCCCAGAGCATCGGTTGGGTGAAGCGGATCGATCCGCCCCAGAGGGAGATAATCAAAGCCGTAAGAATGATGACCGACGGGATCGATATTAGCACCGTGGTTGTCTGGAAGAAGGTGGAGACTGCGGCACCCATTCCCGTCATGTACATGTGGTGGGCCCACACGATGAAGGACAAGAAACCGAGGATTAGGACGGAGTAGACCATCGACTTGTAACCCCATAGTGGTTTGCGGGTGTTCACCGGAATGATTTCAGCCACACAGGCAATGGCCGGAAGCAGAAGAACATAAACCTCCGGGTGTCCGAGGAACCAGAAAAGGTGTTGGTAGAGTAGCGGCGAACCGCCACCAGAGAGGTCCGCAAGGCCATCGGTTTTCGTAAACAGGCCAGAAGGCATGAAGAAGGAAGAGTGGGCCACTCGGTCCATCAGCTGCATGATGCCTGCCGCCTCAAGTGGTGGAAATGCAAGCAGCAGAAGGAAAGCGGTGACAAGCATCGCCCAAACGAAGAACGGCAGGCGCATCCAAGTCATCCCTCGGGCGCGAAGGTTGATAATCGTCGTGATAAAATTCACTGAACCCAATAGCGAGGAAGTGATCAAAAGCACCAAGCCGAGCAGCCATTGTGTCTGGCCGGCCAGCCATTGATTGACGATCTGCCCGTCAGCAAAACCCGCGAGCGGCGAGTAGTTTGTCCAGCCGGATTTCGCGGCGCCGGATTCCATGAAAAAAGAGCCGCACATCACAAGACCACCTAAGAGGTAGATCCAATAGCTGGCCATGTTCAACTTGGGAAAGGCCATATCAACGGCACCGATCTGGAGTGGAGTGACGTAGTTTCCGAAAGCACCGAAGCCAAGCGGAACGATACCGAGGAAGACCATGATGGTCCCATGCATGGCACCGAACATGTTGTAAGTTTCACCTGTGACTTTCCCATCCTGAAGCCAGCGTGCCTCCCAGGTTTCGGAGAAAAATAGACCCAACCATTCCGGAAGAGGCTGATGCGGATGGGCGATACTCCACCGCATGACCAACATCAGGTAGAAGCCAAACAGAAGGAACAACATGGCAGTGATGCCATACTGGATGCCGATGGTTTTGTGATCGGTGGAGAAAATGTATTTCCTAATAAAGCCCGGGTCGTGATGATGATCACTATGATCATCATGCGAATGATCGGCGGAAGATGCTGCGGGTGCGCTCATAAGTTAGTTCAGGCGATGGGTTGGAAGTTAAAAGGCAGGCGGCCAATAAAGAGCCGCCGGAAAAGTTTATTCGATGGGGGCAAAGGTTGCTGGATTGACCATTGTGGTGGGGTCAAGGTATTCACCAGGGAGGTTAACCATATGCTTGGCGACGATCTCTTCTGCGTTGACCGAAGAACCGGGGTTGTCACGAGAACCCGAGATATCAATCGCATTCGCTGCCATTTCTGGAGAGACAACATCACCTGTCGAGTTCCCGAAGCCATTGCGCAGAAAGGTCATCACGCTGGCGAGATCCTCTGCGCTCATTCCAGTTCCTTGAGCTGGCATGACACCGGCACCATAAACTTTTCCGGTGCTGGTCGGACCTTGTAAGCCGTTGAGAATGATCATCGCGAATTTCTGAGTGTCTCCGGTAACCCACTCCGACCCTGCAAGCGACGGATAATTGACACCGTCACCCGAGCCGCTTGGGTTGTGGCAACCACTGCACTTTGCACCGTATATCTTCGAACCTTTCGCGCTAAACGCAGCGAGAGCGGTCTTCGGTTTCGGACCAGAATCTACGGTGCCTTCAGCGGAACCTCGAACGTAACCTTCGCGGAAATACCCGTCGTATTTGAACCATGTGCCGGAGCTGCCGAGCACTGATCCCGCCACCAGTAGGACGATCCCGCAGGCGGCGATAACCCATAGAGAAATTGGTTCGTGACCGTTATCGGCGAGACGTTTCTCGCGCGCACTTGCAGCGGTTTCGAGGGCGACCCGACCGTGTGCCTCGGCGACGTCGATTGATTCGTCGAGGTCAGGATTCGGATTCGGATTCGAATTAGGACTATTCAATGACATGATGGAAAGTTTCTGGAGAAATCAGGGAAAATTCTTCGGTATCAGGGAGTTGGAACGACCTCTGCGGGGCGCACCGCAGTGGGTGCCTCGGTGGCCGGTGAGAAGTCAAGGGAAACTGGCACGGGCTGGTCCTTTTTCAAGGAGAGAAGGTAAGAAACTAACGCACGAGCTCCGGGTTTTGGAACGATCTCCATTCCATCTTCAGTAGCTATTGGAAGGGCCTCGTCTGACAGATTACCCGTCAATTTTTTTTTCTCAAAAAGGAACCGGAATGAAGGACAGGTAGAGAGGCGGCGGGCGGGACGTTCGCGCGGATTGTAGAGGAAACGGTAAAGCCACTGCTCCGGAGACTCATTCTCCGCATAGATGTTTTCCACGCGAACTGCGAGGTTGGAAAGATCCGGGCCGACCCTGGCGATTCCAATGTTCGCATACTTTTCTCCTTCAAAGTCGTAGACATTGGTCTCGCGGCGGGTATCACCCCGCTCATCATCGTAAACTAGACCCGCCCAATCCGGACGAAACAGATCGTTACCAGCATACGTGGGCCGGATCAGCTGGGTGTGGCACATATAGCAACCGTTGGCGGCATAAACTTCGGCCCCATCCGTGATGCGACCGGCACGTTTAGGAATGAAAACAACATTCGTTCCAGAAGCATCCTCGCCCATGGACATGGGTTCGATTGAACGCATCTTGAAATATGGGACGATAATGATCGCCAACCATGCAACTCCGAAACTGGCGGAGAGGCTGAAGATAAAAGTGCGGAAACTCATTTGGGGAAAATTTAAAAAATAGAAAGCGGTTCAGTGGGCAGAAGCGGTGCCGATTTTATCGATATCCCCCTCCTCGCCATGGGGGCTATGCCCGTGGGCAGAGCCGAGAAGCGTCGGGTGGGTGCTGCGCCGCCCGAGACGGAGCCACATAACGGTGAGGTGAAGGAAGAAGAAAATGTTAGAGAATAGGATGAAGCACCAAGCGATGGTGGTCGCCCACGCATAGGGACGGGTGTATTCTGGGAGCTCAGTGGATGGCTGGAGAAACTGCTCCTGCCCCTGCCCCTGCATCAGACCCCCGAAGATCGCGACGAAAGCAACGGTCACGATGCCGTAGATTGAAAAGAAGAAATGCACTTTGATGAGGCGGCGCGAGAGCCATTCGCGGCCGGTGATGCGAGGCACGATGAAGTAGATGGCACCGAACATTACGAAACTGAAGAATGCGTAGAGGGCAAGGATTTCAAAGCCGTATCCAGACATCGAGAACTGCGTCAGCGGGAGAGTCCATTTGGGCAGGTTTAGGAAAGCCGCAGCGACCGCCATGACGATCAGGCCAACCACTCCGGCCATCGTGAAGCGTAGTGTTGGGCTGTTACTTACGATTTCAAGATCCGAAAAGCCCGTGCGAAGAATATTGATCGCAGAGGTGAACGCCGGCACAAAGAATAAGACCGTGGCGGCTGCTCCGAGATACGGAATGAAATAAGGAATCGGAGCGCCGGCGAGTTTCTGCATGCCTGCCCAAGGCATGATGATCGCCAGCGACCAAAACCCGAGTTTCGATAGCGAATAGCTCATAATAGGCCTACCGATGACTTTCGGCGTCAGGTAAAAGGCGGTGGCGAGAGCGACCGGCGTGAAGAACATGAAGATTAAGCCTGATTTATACCAAGCGTTAATGCCGTTCGCCATGACCGGACTTCCAGGGAAAACGTGGAGTAGGAGGTTGGCGGTGATGTAGAGCCAGGGGAACCAGATCATCGCGGCCATCAGATACCACTGGGAAATATAAACGTGGCCCTCAGGGCGCACTTTGAACTGCACGAAGGACCAGACAACGATAGCGAAATAGCTGAGCAATAGCACTGGCCATGCGAAGGCTGGGAATTCCATCCACGGCATCCCTGTGCCATAACCAGAAAGAATTCCGAGGATTCCGGCAGTGACGCCGAGGTTCCAAAGGTGACCGGCCATCAGGATCGTGCCAGCGGCTCTGCACTCCTGGCGTGAAAGCCGGGACATCATCCAGACGATAACACCGAAAGCCGCTTGGAAGCCCCAACCATAGATCAGGGTGTTAAGGTGAGCTGCTTGTGTTCTGCCGTATGTCAGCCACCCAAAACTATCGAGGAATCCCGGGGCGTGCATTTTCGCAGAGGAGATAATCCCGAGAATCAACGAGACAGCGAGCCATGCAGCTCCGCTGGTCAGGAAAAACATCACGGGATGGCGCAGCGAGCGGTCAATCCTTGAGCGGACGGCGATATCCTCTTGGGAGTTGGTTGTGGTTACTGTGGACATTCTGGACTAGATGAAAATCGTTGTGGCTTACGGCTTGATGAGTTCTTCGGCGTAGGCCTGAGGCTTACCAACTTCGCCGCGGAGTGCCTCGACTTGCTCAGGGCTTACGGCGGAGGACTTGTGTCCAAAGCTGTTGCGAATGTAGGTCAACGCTCCGGCAATCTGTTCGTTGGTCTGATAAGCCATTGGGGCCATACCGGCGGGGTAGTCGTAGATTTTTCCAGCCACCTCAATCGGCCCCTGCAGACCACGAAGCTGAATGATGATAAGATTTGAGATCGGCCCGCTCACCCATTCGGAGCCAGCGAGCGGAGGCCCGGCAGGACCGCCCTCCCCGTTCTGCCCGTGGCAGGCACCACAGACTAGATACTGCTGCTGGCCGATTTCCATGACTGCCGGATCGATAGGTGCGTCGGGATCTTCGGCAGGTTGATCAATCGCCGCGAGGTCGGGACCGGGTGCCTCGTTGAGTGCTAGCGCGGTTTCCGAACCCGGAACGATTTGCTCCGGTTTCATAACCGCCACTGGCTTGGAGGCGGCAAGTGCCTCAGCGACTTGCCCCATCGCACTTGTCAGCTGTTCTTCAGTCAGAAACGTCTTCTGAGCAGCATCGATCTCTTTCTTGATCTCGTAGCGGATATCGCCAGCCGCGTTATCAGGTGTTTCACCTTTCTGGAACCACCCGAAAAGCGCTCCGACTCCCAGGATAATCAAAAGGATGACTGCAAAGAGCGTGAAAATTCCGAGGCCGTCAAAGAAGGCCTTGATGCGGGTCAGTGGATTGTCGCGGGTGGGGTCCATACGGGGTAGGGAGAAAGATCAGTTGGAAAGGTTGGCGGATTCGAGGATGCGCGGGTCGCGGTTCGGGTAGAGTGAATGCTGGCCGGTAGCGCGGATAAGGAAATAAACGAAGGCGGCTCCGATGGTCACGAAAGCGAGGATATCACCCCAGAAAGCACCGGAAATTGACGGTTCCAGTTTGAGGAATACGTCAGGTTTGATATTTGCAAGCGAGACACCGCGCTCAGGGATAGCGATTAGGTAATGATCAAGCGCGTGCATGCAGAGCGTGTAGATCGCGATGATAGAGAGATATTTCGGATTCTTCTTCAACCATGCTTGGAGCAGGACCACGAAGGGTACTACGAAGTGACCGAAAACGAGAGCCAGCATCCCGATGTTCCAGTTGCCGGTGTTGCGAATCAAGAAGTAGGAAGTCTCCTCGGTAATGTTCGCATACCAGATGAGGAAATACTGGGAGAAGGCAATGTAGGCCCAGAATGTGGTGAAGGCGAAGAGCAGTTTACCCATGATATGGAAATGCTCGGGAGTGGTCACGTGCTTGAGGTGGCCTTGGCTCTTGAGCCAGGTGCAGACCAGGATGATGACAGCCATCGAGTTTAAAGCGGAACCGGAGAAGATATAAACGCCCCACATCGTGGAGAACCATTTGTAGTCAAGGCCCATGAGAAGATCAAAACCGGTGAAGGTAATCGTCAAGGCGAAGATGATCAGCGTATAGGTCGAGTGTTTGCGAGCAGCGAAAAGACGCTTGATCCCGGGCTTCGGGTCTGTGTCCTGATCGGTAGAAAGTTTTCGCAAAAAATAGATAACCGCCGAGAGGCCGACTCCGTAGAAAATGAACCGTCCGATCCAGAATGGAATGTTCATATACCAATATTTGGCGTAGAGCAGATGATCAACGTGATGCAGGTGCTCCTTCACATCACCCGTGGCGTCGCGTTGGATGTTCATCCACTCGAAGAGGTATTGGTTAACCTGCGGTAGAAGCAGCGGCAGGCCGAAAAGGAAGATCCACGGAAAGGTTGAGCCAAGGTTCTCGAAAGTCCGACGCACTGAGGTCCCCCAACCCGAATTGGAGACGTTATGAAGCAGCGTCCAGAACACCCCACCGATCGAGAGCGTCAAAAAGAAGTAGTAAGCGAAGACCCACGAGTAGGCGAAAATCCCTTGCCACCAATCGCCCAATAGGCCAAAGAAAATACAGAGACTTAGCCCGCTGCCGATGCCGGCGACGGCGAGGCAAATGGCCTTGATTTTGACGACCTTCGAGTTGTCGAGATGGTCGCCGTTGATGGCAATGTCAGCGGATGTTACGTGATGGGACATCTAAAAATTTTATTGGGCTGCTGCTACTTTGGCGGCTTGGAGAGTGCGGACGTAGGAGACGATCGCCCAGCGGTCGCGAACGGGAATATTCGCCTTGTAGCCACTCATCATACCTTTGCCATTGCCGATGACTTCGAATACCCGACCATCGGGATAGGTTACCGAATTAAAACGATCATCATGAAAATTTGCGATTCCAGGGACACCGTAGCGCGAAGTGATGCCCTGACCGTCGCCCGCCGCTCCATGGCAGACCGCGCAGTAGATTCCGTAACGCTCTTCTCCGCGGCGGATCAGTTCACCTGCGTTTTCCGCGCTTAGTTCGAGTTCCTCAGGCATTCCAGTCCCGTAGTAGTCACCGACATGGCCGGAGTAATAGTAATCGGTCTCACCGCCGAATTCGTATTCGGGAATGCCTCCCAACGTCTTCTCGCCCTCTTCGTTGAATCCACGTGGTTGGGTGCCTCCGACGGGAATACGACCGCCTTGGCGGTCGGCGAAAAAGATACTCGGTGCCTGCGCTTTCAGTTTATCCTGATTGTCCATGTCGGGGAAAATCTGGATCGGTGGCTTGGAGAAATACTGGCCACGGAATCCCATGATCCCGACAACGAGAACCGCGATGATGGCGTATGCTAGAAAGAAGTAGCGCATGGATAGATGGATTGGTGCGGTTGAAAGGGCTTAGTTCTCTTCCTCTTCGACGAGTTCGATATTTTCGCCACCGATCTCAGCAAGCAGGTCGTGGGTGGCGTTAGGGCTGAATTTCGCGTCGCGGGCTTCGATGGCGATAAAGAAACCGTCATCGGTCGCGCGGTGGAACTGCTTGCTGGCGAACAGCGGGTGGTTGAGGCGTGGAAGCTGGATCAGGCCAAGCAGACCAAACAGCACGGTGAAACCAGCGAACAGAATCGTGAGTTCGAACATCACCGGAAAGAAAGCCGGAGTGGTGAAGATATTGGTCGGTTTAGCCTGCACAATGGTCGGATACCAGAGCACCTGGGTCACATAAGCGAGGGAGAAGCCGGTAGCGGTTCCGGTGATGCCTCCGAAGAAAACGAACCAAGGAAGGATTGAGCGTTTCAGTCCCATCGCGGTGTCGAGACCGTGAACTGGAAAAGGTGTGTAGCAGTCCCATTTTCTGAATCCGGCGTCACGCACCTGTTCCGCCGCCTTGTAAAGCGCGGATGCACTTTTGAACTCGGCGAGGTAGCCATAAACTCGTTTGCGGGTGTTACTCACGGGGAATTGGTTAGAAGTTATTGGTTAAAAATTAGTTGGAAGTCGCTCAGCCTTTGCTCTCGGTAAGTTCCTGTTGATAGGCGGCGATTTCCTCAGTGCCCTCGTCATTATGAGATTCGATGTCCTCGAAATGCGGATCGCTTTCCACCTTAGCCCATTTGACCTCAGCAATGTTGATACATGGCAGGAAGCGCAAAAACAGCATGAACAGCATCAGGAACATGCCGATTGTGCCGACAAAAAGCATCTGGTCCTGGGGCGATGGCGAAAAGTTTTTCCAATCGCCCGGCAGCCACATCCGGGCCAGCGTGGTGACAATAATTACGAATCGCTCGAACCACATGCCGACGTTCACGAACATCGCGACGATCATCACGATCAAGAGATTTTCACGGCAATATTTGAACCAGAAAACCTGCGGCGAAAGCACGTTGCAAGTCATCATCACGGCGTAAGCCCACCAGTAGGGACCTGCAATACGAATCTTGAAAGCTTCCATTTCATAGATCGCCCCGGAGTAGAAGGCGACAAACAGCTCCATCAGGTAGGCGTAGCCGACAATCGTCCCGGTCAGCAGGATGATCTTCGCCATGTTGTCGATGTGTTTCATCGTGATCATGTCTTGAAGGCCGTAGATAAAACGAGCGGGAATCATGATCGTGAGAACCATCGCAAAGCCGCCGAAAATTGCGCCGGCAACGAAGTATGGAGGGAAAATCGTCGTATGCCAGCCGGGAACCACAGAAGTCGCGAAGTCAAATGAGACGATCGAGTGTACCGAGAGAACCAGCGGGGTGGCGAGTGCGGCAAGGAGCAGGTAGGCCATTTCATAATGACTCCACTGTCGGTTGCCACCTCTCCAGCCAAGTGCGAAGACACCGTAGAGCATCTTGCGGATTCCGGGCTTGCAGCGATCGCGGATCGTCGCGAGGTCGGGAATCATTCCTAAGAACCAGAAGATGAGAGAGATGGTGAAATAGGTCGAGACCGCGAAGACGTCCCAGAGCAAGGGTGACTTGAAGTTCTGCCAGATGCCGTTGGCGTTCGGGATGGGTGCGAGGAACCACGCAAACCAAACACGCCCGACGTGGAAGGCCGGGAAAATACCCGCGCACATCACTGCAAAGATCGTCATCGCCTCAGCGGCGCGGTTGATCGAAGTCCGCCAGTTCTGCCGGGTTAGAAAAAGGATCGCAGAGATCAGGGTTCCGGCGTGTCCGATACCAATCCAGAAAACAAAATTCACAATCGGCCAGCCCCACATCACGCGATTGGTGTTTCCCCAGATACCCACACCGGTGGAGACCAGGTGTAACAAACCACCGCCAACTCCGATCAACGCGATTAGCGAAGAAGGAATGAATATCAACCACCAGAGGAAGGGCTGCTTATTTTCAACGATGCCACAGACCCGGTCGGTGATCCAGTGATAGGATCTTTCGTTGAGGATCAGCTTCTCACGCTTAAGAACTGGGAGTTTCACTCCGGAGTCTGGTTGCGGAGCGGTTTCGGTATTGGCTGCCATGGGAATGGATGAAATCGGGAAAGAAAATCAGTGGGGTAGGGATCAGACCATGTGGATTGTGGCCTGGCCGACGAACTTGGCGTCCGGCATTTCTGGATTTGGGTTCTTCACGCGAGCCAAGTAGCTAGTGCGAGGAAGAGTGCCGATATAATTGAGCAAATCGTAGTTCCGTTCCAGCTTTTTGGTGCGGCCCATTTCGGAGGCCTTGCCATCGAGAAGGTTTCCGAAAGTGATCGCTTCTGCCGGGCAGGCGTCCTGACAAGCGGTCTTTACCGAGTCAACCGGGATACGGAGCATCTCAATGGAGACTTGGACTTCCGCGGAAGTTTTGCCGGACTCGAGAACCTCTTGCTTCTGCCCGCGTTTCTGGCGGATCACCGCGTCCTTGAGGCGCTGCACGCAGTAGGTGCACTTTTCCATCACCCCGCGCATGCGGACGGTGACGTTTGGGTTCTTCTGAAGGTGATTCGGCTCGTGATCATGACGCTCACCAAGAGGACCGCGATTGAGGTTATTTTTAATAAGTGGGTTGCGCTTATTGTAGTCAAAAAAGTTGAATCGACGTGCTTTGTATGGGCAGTTGTTCGCGCAGTAGCGCGTTCCGATACAACGGTTGTAGGCCATCGCGTTAAGGCCGTCCTCGGTGTGAACCGTGGCGTTGACAGGACAGACCGTTTCGCAAGGTGCAGACTCACACTGCATACATGCGACGGGTTGTGGGACGAGCGCGACATTATCGGGATCCTGATCGTTATCCTTGTGCGAGGCAAAATAACGGTCCATGCGGATCCAGTGCATTTCGCGGCCCATGGCAACTTGCGTCTTTCCAACAATTGGAATGTTGTTTTCCGACTGACAGGCGACGAGGCAAGCATTGCAGCCCATGCACGAAGAAAGATCGATCGACATTCCCCACTGATGCAGCGGGTCGCTGAGCAGAGGCTTTCCTTCCCTGTCTTCCTGTTTATAGAGAGAAATATTCGGCGGTGCGTGGGAATCGTTGCCCTGCTTCTTGACGCCGTGGAGCTGCTTCTTAAAATCGCCTTTGGACGGAATTGTAGCGGTGGAAATCTCGCGAGCTAGCGCACGCCCATACATTGCGTTATGCTCTTGGGTCAGCGCGACCGGATACCTTTTTCCTGTGAGCTTCACATTCGCTCCGGTAGCGAGGTAATCGGTCTCCGATGTGCGCAGCGGATAAGCATCAAAGCCGCAGTTCATACCGACAAGGCCGACGTATTTGCTACCCTTTTTACCACGACCGAAGACGTCATCTTGGTTGAAGCCTTGGCCGTAGCCGAGAGGAATCACGAGCGTATTCTCGGCCTGGCCGAAGGAAACCAGAACTGGGAAATCCACGGACTTGCCGTTAACCTTCACAGTGATCATTGGAGACTCGCGGTTCCCTCCTTCTCCGTCTGGACCAATATTCGCGAAAGCTCCTTCAATCCCGAGAATTTTCTTTTTCGGTTCGAGTTCCTGAGTCTTTTCGTAAATACCGAGCGCTTTGGCTGTCTTCGGAGCAATCAGGACCGCGTTGTCCCATGTGAGTTTGGAAACCGGATCCGGAGCTTCTTGGAGCCAGCCGTTATCGATCCAGCGCCCGTCGTAGACCGAGGCATCGGTGGCAAAGATCACATCGAGCTTGTTCTTAGTCGGTGACGGCCTGTCTGCTGCAGCAATATCCGCAGCCGCACTGGATGCGAGCGTAGGAGAAGCTGCATCGAACGAACTACCCGCAAGGAAACCGTTTTTGAGAAGTTTTTTCCATTCGGTCTTGTCGCCAGTGAATGTCTCACGGACAGCAGTCAGCGCCGGAGCCGGACCACCGTCCTCCCCTTCTCCGGTGGTGAGTTTTCCTTCTTCGGCAAAGAACGCGAGCAGTAGCTCAAGCTCCGAAACACAATCCGGATAAAGCGGCAGGATCATCGGCTGCACCACGGTGTAAACACCCGTCACGCTGGTCGCATCACTCCACGACTCAAGGTAATGCGCGGCAGGCACGTGCCAGCTGCATGCGTAAGCCGTCGCGTTGGAGCGGTCGCTGAGGTGGATGCTGGTCTTGGCATTTGCCAGAGCATCGGAAAATTTGAGATCCGCAGGTGCGTCGTAAACCGGATTAGACGGAGTGATGAAAATAACCGTATCGATGGTTCCTTCGTTCAGGTCGGCAGTCAGTCTATCGATACCGCCGAGGTCTTCACTGCCGGTTTGGAGTGCCTTGATTCCCTGACCGATGTTGCCTAGCGCGAGGTTGATCGCGAGGGCGAGATGCTTGACCGCTTTTGACTGGCGGGAACCCGCAAGGACCGCAGTTCTGCCGCCACTGGCTTTAAGATCCTTGGCGAGTTCCTGGATCCACACGAGTTGCTTCGTGTCGGTGATTGGGGCGATATCCCCTGCTTCGACACCGACTTCGCGAGCGATTTGAGCGGCAATTGCTGCAATCTGGCTTGGAGCGACGCGCAGGCGGTGATCCGCCATACCGCCGGTAAGACTGAATACCGCCTCGACCGCGTAGAGACGGTTCATCGAATCTTTGTCTGGCTCGGACTCGTAACGCGCGCCCTCAGGTTTGCGACGATTGAAGAAAGTGATATTCGATCCTTGCAGGTCAGTCCCGGCGAAGTCGCAGTCGAGCGAGAGAATACGGTCGGCTTTGGAGAAATCGGGAACCAGTTTCACGCCCTCGCCAAGCACATCTTTGTTACTCGCGGTGAGTGCTTCGTATTGATAGAATTTGGCGTTTTCGTAAGACTGACCGAGCTTTTCAATCAGGCCCAAGCGGGTCGGGCTTTGATCAGCACCGAATACGAAACCGATCTTCGCATCCTTGTTAGCGGCCAACTCACTGAGAACCTTTTGGAATTCCGAACGTTTCGACTTTTTGCCGGCTTTGAGGAATGTGCGCGAGCGCGAAGTCGAATAGAGGTCCAGAACCGATGCTTGTGTAAAGGCATCCGTGCCTTCGTAATCCGGATGAAGACGATTCGGGCCGACTTTGGTCGGGCGACCTTCGAAAGTGGTCACCACCAATGGCACGGCGCCACCGGCACGCGGCATCGAGGAAGCGTAGTAAGTCGCCTTCCCCGGGATAACCCATTCAGGTGCTTCAGTGTAAGGGACAATATATGCCTCCGGGCGGCGGCAAGCCACCATTCCAAAACCGGCCAGAGCCGTCGATGAGCCCATGAGTTTAAGGAAAGTCCTGCGGCTGGTTTCCAGCGCCTCCTGATTCTCCATTTCAGCGGCACCACGCGGGAATTCACGATCCATCCAGCTACGGAATTCTTTGGTATTTTCTAGCTGTCCGGCGCTACGCCACGAAATAGTCTTCTCGTCGTTGGGGACTGCGGGGTGTTGCAAAATGCGCTTGCTCATATCAGGGCTGCTGAAGGATTTTTCTTAGTATAAAAGGAATTGGAAATCAGTGGTGGCAGGACGCGCAACTCACTTTCGGATGCACCGCGAACTTCTCTTTAAGCTTCTTACCTAAATCGAGGGTTGTGTTTACCGACCCATCCTCGCTGTATTTTTGCGCATCCTCATCGCCGTAGTCGAAATTATAGATCTCCTCAAGTGGACGGAGATGCTTCTCTGGAGCGCGGTGACATTCGAGGCACCAGCCCATCGAATGTGGCTCTGCGTGATACACGACTTCCATCTTGTTCACGTCGCCGTGGCAGCTCTGGCAGGAAATCCCCCGGTTCACGTGTGCCGAATGATTGAAATAAACATAGTCGGGAGCCTTGTGAACCCGCACCCATTCGATCGGCTTGCCATCGTAGCCCGGGAAACTTGCGTTCATCGAGCGATGCAGCGGAGCCAGTTTCGGGCTATCCTGCTGCACATGTTGGTGGCAGTTCCAGCAAGTGTTGCCTGACGGCACGTTCGAGTGTCCCGATACATCCGCGAATGAGTGGCAGTAGCGGCAATCTAGTCCTAGCTGATCGACGTGGATCTTGTGGGAAAATGGGATCGGTTGCGCTGGCTTGTAACCGACCACTTGTGCCTTAGGGGTCGCGTAATAAGTGAATGCCAGAGCCACTCCACCTCCAATGGTTCCTAGGCAAAAAACGATTTTTAGGGGTAGCAGGTTGGACCAACGTGGAAAGATATTCGCCATGAGAGCTAAGTGAGTGATGCGGTAAACCGCGCTATTATTGGGAGATTGTGAAAAATTTCACAAGCGTTTTTCTGAATAATTTCATTTTTTGAAATCCCTACAGACGCCCGCCTGTTTTCGGGCTGATCCGACCTATGCCAAGACGCCGCGAGACCGCAACTTGGAGCCTGCCTCGGGGCTTGGCTACCATTTATTTAATCTCAGGGGAAATTTTTTTGGCCCGTGAATCATCACAACCTGTTTCTCCCCCCTATTGGTGGCTACCGCTTCCAGTTGCAATCAGTTTCGAATGCATTAAAGCGCGGCCTTCGGGCAATTGATATGCAGCGCTCTTCTTCTCCCAACCTCTCTGTATTCCTCATTCCTCATTCCTCATTCGCCTCCAGAGCCCGATCAATCATCTCCGCGATCTCACCCGGCACGTATGCTTTTGCCGCAGTCACCCGCAGCAGGGGCAGCTTTGCGGTCTCAAAGACCTTTTCCACAAAGGTGTCATCCCCTCTCTGCGAGCGGAGGCCCGCATCGTCCAATTCCACACCCAACAGGGGCTGCATTGTTTTCGCATCGCAAATCACAAAGTCCACATGCTTCATCCTGATCCGCTTTAACGCCGCCCGGGACACTCTCGATTTCGGCACGCTGAATAGATCCGACAAACTGACCTTCGCGATCAGATAATACTCCGGTCCCAGCACCTCGTTGAGCACATAGAAGAACGAATTTTCCGCAGAACTCAGGAACTTATCCCGCAGCCGATAAGGCAATGGTGGCGCAGGCACCGGTCCCTCGATCCCGAAGATCCTCAGGATAATTCCCACGCAGCCCTCTTTGTTCCGTTTACTCATCCAACGATAAATGACATGTGAAAGCCGGCCCGGCAATGGATTTCCCGATTGACCCAATTGATGGTGCCAAAAGACGCATGATGTTCCATCCCTTCTTCTGGCGCTGTTTTCATCCCAAAGACACCCCTATTCCTGCTCTTCGGAAGGCGGGCCGGTCTCGAAACGCATGAGCTCCTCGATGAAGGTGAGAGGGATCGCTCCGGTTTCGCCGTTCCGGTTTTTAGCGAGCACGAGCTCTGCCTTGCCCTCCAACGCGGCGCGTTCCTCTTCATTTTCCGCGTAGTATTTATTCCGGTAAAGGAGTCCGACGAGGTCGGCGTCTTGCTCGATGGAGCCGGATTCCCTGAGGTCCGACATGCGTGGCACGCCGAGGCTTTTGCCGGTCCGGCCTTCCGGGCCACGGTTGAGCTGGGCGAGAATGAGGATGGGGATGCCGAGTTCTTTGGCGAGGGCTTTGATGCCACCGGAAATTTCGGCGATCTCCCGCTCGCGTGAGTTCTCCGCCTGTTTGGTGCGGGATTTCATCAGCTGGAGGTAATCAATCGCGATGAACTCGATGTTTTCATCACGTTTTTTCCGGCGCGCCTTGGCTCGGAGCTCGTTGATGGAAATCCCTGCGGTGTCGTCGATGAAGAGCTTTGAATTGACGATCTGGATCGAGGAATTTCGCACCCGTTCGAGTTCTTGTTTCTTCGGGCTGTAGCCGCGTGAGAGTTGCGAGACCGCGAACTTCGCCCGCGCAAATAGCAAACGCTGCACCAGCTGGGCGGAGCTCATTTCGCAAGAAAACACCATGCAGGGCTTGCCTTGGTCGAGGCAGACATGCTCGACGATGTTCATCATGAACGAGGTTTTTCCCATCGAAGGACGCGCTGCGATAACGAACATTTCACCTGGCTTCAAGCCGCCGGATTTGCGATCGAGTTCTTCGAAGCCGGTGCTAATCCCGGCGGAAACTTTTTCCTTTGAAAGCAGCATCTGGAAGTTCCGCATCACTTCCTCGACGGTTTGTTTCAGGGTCTGTGCCTGGGTGGTTTCGGCGCTCTCGCGGATCGAGAGGATCGCTTGCTCGACAGAATCGAGAAGCTCCGGAACCTCGTCCGGTGCTTCGTAGGCTTGGGCGACCGCTTCGTTTGAGCTGCGGATGATCGCGCGCAGTACGAACTTATCTTTGACGTGCTGGAGGTGGTGATGGAAATGACCGGGGCTTGGGGCGTAGGTATAGAGTTCTGTAAGATATCCCGGCCCGCCAACTTTTTCCAACAGGCCTTTGTCGAGCAGTCGCTGCACCAGCGAGACCAGCTCGACTTCGACCCCCGCTTCGAAGAGTTCGATCAGGAAGCCGAACAAGGTCGAGTGGTTCGGCAGGTAAAAATGCCCGGCGGTGAGTTTCTCCTCTATCGCCCCCCCGATGTATTCCTGCGGATCCTGAAGCATCGTCGAAAGCAGCGACTTCTCGGGGCCGACTGCATGCGGCAGCGCGCGGGTCACATCATCGACCTCGCTGGAGCCTTGCTGGAGATTCGGAGCGTTGCTTTTCTTGGGTGCTTGTTTGAAGGATTCTGCCATCGGAGGGGCTTCTTTTCGCAGAGTCGGAGGGCGGTCGTCAATCTAACGAACGATTTCCCGGAAAGTGCCTGCGAACGCATGTGAACAACTCCGATTTTTTCCGGAAAATCCGTGTCCATTCGGGTATTATCGTGCTTGGCTTGCCGGGTCATGCGCGCCCTTTTACAACGAGTCTCCTCCGCCAGTGTCCGTATCGATGGGGAAATCATTTCTTCGATCGATCACGGGTTTCTGGTCCTGCTGGGAATCGAGACCGTTGACGAG
>Ga0209491_10001789_pt1 | contig 40397 bp, 44 predicted proteins | sample BON02_FD_187213 | JGI IMG/M metagenome (GOLD analysis project Ga0209491, IMG submission 187213) | Freshwater microbial communities from Lake Bonney liftoff mats and glacier meltwater in Antarctica - BON-02 (SPAdes) (version 2) | ecosystem: Environmental > Aquatic > Freshwater > Ice > Glacier... | reverse complement strand
CACAGGACTTCTGTGTCATCCGCGCCTACCTCGATACCATGCTCAAGCAAGGGCATAATGTCTTCGAGGCGCTTCGCTTGGCCTTCATCGGTCAGCCCATCTCGCCTGCCCTTGGCTGAATAGACACAAATGATATTGGATGCCATGGTCGAACGCGGCCTCTCGGAAGAGACCCGCATGATGCGCGACGTCACCCGCAAATTCGCCAACGAACACGTGATTCCGTTCACGCGCAAGAACTGGCAGCGCGAATGGAACATGAATCCAGCAGAACGCCTGCCGCCGGAAATCCTGCAGGTTGCAGACAAGATCGGCATCCGTACTCTGGGCATACCCGAGGAATTCGGCGGCACTGCGCTCGATCCCAAAACAGAAGTGCAGACCTTCGCCGTCATTTCGGAAGAGATTTCCCGCGGCGACTGTGGCCTGGCCGAGAAAATGGTGCAGATCTGGAAAGTCTCGGTGCTGCTGCGCAATGTGGCGCCCCGCCACCTGCAGGAGATCTGGTTCCCGCGCGTGGTCAAGGACCCCGCATTCCTGCTGTCGCACTGCCTGACCGAACCGCGCGGCGCTTCCGACCGCTGGCTGCCCTACAACGTGCCCGAAGCCGCGATGCAGACCAAGGCCGTCAAAAAAGGCGACCGCTGGGTGCTCAACGGCCGCAAGCAATTCATCACCAATGCCTATGACGCCAGCCTCTACGTGGTCTACGCCAACACCAATACCAAGGTCGGCATGCTGCAGGGCACTTCCAGCTTCCTGGTGCCGCGCGACACACCGGGTCTGTCAGTGACACGGTGCAATGAAACCATGGGCGGCCGTTACATGAACAACGGCGAGATCGCGTTCGAGAATATGGAAATCCCGGAAGACCACCTGTTGGTGGAAAACTCTGCGCTGTCGAAAGCCGGCATCTACTTCCGCCCGGGCAAGATCATCCAGGGTTCGAAGAACATCGGCGTGGCAGTGCGCGCGTTCGAGGAAACGGCCAAATACGTGCAGGAATATGTGCAGGGCGGCAAGATCCTGATCAAACACCAGGCCACCGCCATCCGCCTGGCCGAGATGGCGACCAAGATCTGTGCGGTGCGCGGATTGCTGCGCGAAGCCTCACGCGCAGTCGACGAAAATACTCCGGAAGCCGAAGTGTTGTGCAATATGGTAAAACTGTATGCGTCAGAAGCGGTGCTGGAAGTGTGCAAACACGCCGTGGAATTACACGGCGGCAACGGCACCATGCTGGAGTTCGGCATCGAGAAATTGTACCGCGATGCCACCATGTACCTGCACATGGACGGCACGGTGGACGTGACCAAGTTCAAGATCGTCAAGAACCTGTTCCCGGAAACCGCCGGCAAATACGCCGGACCGGAAGCCTGATCACGGCGGATGCGCTGGTAACCGGCGCATCCGTTCATCTTCACTCGCCTGATTCACGCATCTAATCCACGCACTTGATTCACGCACCTGATCCACCTTTTCAAACAACCGAATACTGGAGTTGCTGTTGAAAGCTTTGATCGTCAAGGAACACGGCCCCCTCGAAAACCTGTTGCTGGAAGAAGTACCTGATCCAACGCCCGGCCCTGGCGAAGTGCTGGTTGATGTGCATGCCGCCAGCGTGAATTTCCCCGACCTGCTGGTCATTGGCGGCACTTACCAGGTATTGCCGCCACGACCGTTCAGCCCCGGCAAGGACATGGCCGGCGTGGTCGCCGCCGTCGGTGCCGGTGTCACCACCTGCAAGCCGGGCGACCGCGTTGCCGCACAACACGAGTACGGTGCCTACGCCCAGCGCTGCGTGGTGTCACAGCACACGTGTTACCCGATGCCCACGGACATGAGCTACGCCGATGCCGCGGCGATGGGCATCGCTTATCCCACCGCACATTTTGCGCTGGTAGAGCGCGGTCGTTACCAGCCGGGCGAAACCGTACTCATCAACGGTGCGGCCGGCGGTGTGGGCATTGCCACTATCCAGGTGGCCAAGGCACTGGGCGCGACTGTAGTGGCCAGCGTCAGCAGTGACGAAAAAGCCGCATTGGCAAAACAGCATGGCGCAGACCATGTAGTGCGCACCGACGTACCCGACCTGCGTGAAAACTTCCGCAAGCAGGTACTGGCCGCAGTCGGCAAACGCGGCATCGACATCATCGTCGATCCGGTCGGGGGTGATGTGTTCGACGCCAGCCTGCGAGTCATCGCGTGGTCGGGCCGCCTGATCGTTGTCGGTTTTGCCGAAGGCCGCATACCCGAAGTCAAAGCCGGCCACCTGCTGGTGAAAAACATATCCCTGATCGGCCTGCAGTACAGCGCCTACCGCGACCGCCAGCCGGAAAAAGTACAGCAGGTGCAGCGCGAATTGTTCGACTGGTACACTGCCGGGAAGATCAAGCCGCACGTCATGGCCGCCTACCCGCTGCAGCAGTATCAGGAAGCATTGCGCGCGGTGCGCGACCGCAAGGTGGTGGGCAAGATTGTTATCCTGACGCGGCAATAGGCGTCAGTCACAATAATAATATAACCAGTTGATTTAAAACAATTTTTTGGAAAACCCCATGCAAACCCCAAGATCTGCCAGCGCCCTCGGCCTCCTGCCACGCTGGATATTCATGAGCCGCTGGTTACAGGCACCGCTCTACATCGGCCTGATTGCAGCACAAGCCATCTACGTCTGGCAGTTCTGGACCGAACTCATCCATCTGCTCCAGCTGATCTCGGTCAAGGACATCACCGAAACCGAAATCATGCTGATCGTGCTCGGCTTGATCGACGTGGTGATGATCTCCAACCTGCTGGTGATGGTAATCGTCGGCGGCTGGGAAACCTTTGTCTCGCGGCTCGAACTGCAGAAACACCCGGACCAGCCGGAATGGCTATCGCATGTCAACGCCGGCGTGCTGAAAGTAAAACTGGCGACGGCCATCATCGGCATCTCGTCGATACATCTGCTGAAGTCCTTCATCAATGCCGCGCATTACGATGAAAAAACACTGCTGTGGCAGACGATGATTCACCTCACATTTGTCGTCTCCGCGCTGGCCATCGCCTATACCGAAAAAATCACGCAATCCACGCCACGTTCGCATAAACCCGCCTCTCCAGACACACCCGCCACAGCCGACGGACACCACGGTCATTGACGGCAGCGCCACGCACTTCACAGCCAGTTGCAGGCGATGGTGCTGGCGATGGTGCTATGCCAGTCGCCTGCGGCTCGGTATCATGAAAGCCGTTGCACGGCGCAGGCCGTGACCAACAGGCAACGCAGCCATGATGTTCTTTGGAATTCAGGCAGCAAAACATTCCCTTTATCCTGATACCCGGGAGTTACGCCCTCATCCCGGTTTATGGCTGATTGCCGCCGCCGTCTGCCTGACCGTCATCATTGCCGGCACACTGCTCATCAACTTGCAGGCTCGGGAAAACGAAGCCCGCCGCAAGATTGATTTGCTGATCCAAGGATCTTCGATCCGCGCCCGCCTGAGTCGCGAACTCAACCGCGTGCTCTACCTGACCAGCGGTCTCAGCAGTTATCTCACCGTGCGGCACACGGACCTGCACCGCAACGAACTCGAGTCAATTCTCCTGACGATGTATCAGAACTCCCAGCATGTCATGAGTTTCGGCATCGCCGTCGGCTACCGGGTCACTTACGTCTATCCTGTCAAAGGCAATGCAAGCGTCATCGGCATTTACTACCCCGACGTTCCCAGTCAGTGGCCCGCCATCAAACGCACCATAGACAACAGACAGGCCGGTGCTGGCCGGTCCGGTCGAACTCGTGCAAGGTGGCAGCGGGCTCATTTACCGGGTGCCGATTTTTATTAACGATAGTTATTGGGGACTGCTGTCCTCGGTCATCGATGCCAAATCGCTGCTGGACAGCGCCCTGGACGACACCACCACCTCCGGCATCGCCCTGGCGATCCGCGGCACAGATGGCACCGGCATGCAGGGCGCCGTATTCTGGGGTGAACCCACGTTGTTTGGCAGTCCCGACGCACAACTGGTAGACCTTGATGTGCCGGGCGGCAAATGGGTCATGGCGCTGCGCGCCACCACCATGCCGCAGCAGCAGGTGCTGTGGCTGATGCAGGGCCTGGTGCTGTTGCTCGCGCTGACACTGGGCTGGATTACACGCATCGTGCTGTTACAGCGCGCCAAGCTGGCGCGGCTTGCATTGTTTGACCCGCTGACCGGGTTGCCCAACCGTCTGCTGCCCAGTGACCGCATCAGTCTGGCACTGTCAGGGCTGCGCCGTGGCACCTCGCGCACCTGCCTGCTGCTGTTCATCGACCTCGACGGATTCAAGCTGATCAACGATCGTTACGGCCACAAGGCCGGTGACGCCGCACTGCAAAGCACTGCATCACGGGTGGAAGCCGCCGTACGCGAAATCGATACCGTCAGTCGCTGGGGCGGCGATGAATTCATCGTATTTATGGAAAATGTTGATCGTTCCAAGCTGGACGAAATCATCGATAAAATCCGCAACGCGATCGAAATGCCAATTACTTTCGGCACCCATGAACTGAAGGTGGGCGCATCCATCGGCCAGGCCTACGCGCCAGGGGACGGCACCACGCTCGACGAACTGGTGCGCAAGTCGGACGAACGCATGTACGCCGACAAGGCCGCCCGGCGCGCGGCCAGATAAATCAGCCAGCCGCAGCTTTCGTCACAGCTACTTCAGCATCAGCGGCAAACCGCTCAATATCAGGATGGCGCAGACCACGCGCCGGAATGCCTGCTCGCTCATGTTGGTGTGTACGCGATCACCGAGAAATATGCCCAGCAGCATAAACGGCACTGCCGCCGCGAACAACAGCAGGGATTCGCGGCCGAATTCACCGACCGCGAAATATCCAGCGCCGCGTATCACTGCCAGCGTCATCATCATCGCCGACAGGGTGCCGCGGAACTGTTCCTTGGTGATGCGCAGGGCGTCGAGATGAATGGCAAAAAATATGCTCGCCATGGTGCCGAATATGGTGCCCACGGCCCCAGCCAGAAAACTCGACACCGTGGCCACCCCACGCGGCGGCGGCCTGTCGCCGGATTTTCCGCGTGTCTGCCATAGGGCATAAAGGCCGTACCCCGTGACCAGCACACCCAGCCCGCGCGCCAGCAGGGCGGCATCCAGCACCTTGAACAAATACAGTCCGAGTCCTATGCCAAGAGTGCAGGCCGGCAGTATGCCCAGGATGTGGCGCAGCGAGACATGCCGGCGGTCCTTGCCAAACAAGGTTGCCGAAGCCGCAATCGTCAACAGCGTCCACACCGGCACCAGCACTTTCATCGGCAGCACCAGTGCCAGCAGCGGCATTGCCGCAAAACCGCCGAAGCCGGTACTGCCGCGCAGCGCATAACTGGCGACCAGCACGGCCGCACAGTAGCCGGCTTCCAGCAGGGTCAGCGGAATCATCACCGTTTGTTCAGCGTTGCTCCGGGTCATCGCCCGGGTCGCCACCGCTCAGTTCGATCAGGCGTATCACTTCCGCGGCAGCGCTCTGGGCCTCTTTCCGTGTCAGGGTTTCTGCCGCATCACCATCACGCTTGCGGATCGCAGCCAGCATCGCGCGCAGCCCCTTGATGCTTTCCTTTGAACGGCTGGCGGAACGCTGCGGATGCGACAGCCCCAACGCGCGCCAGCGCCAGATGCGCGCATGCAGCGTACCCAGCATCGAAGACAGGGTTTCGCTGCCCGCACCTTCGAACAGCACATCGTAGAACCGGTTCTTGGTTTCCAGCACTTCCTGCGCATCACCACGTTCGTAGGCACCGACCACCACATCCAGCGCCTGGGCCAGTCGTTTCACGTCGGCATCACCTGCGTTCAGCATGAACAGGCGTGCGGCCAGTCCTTCGAGCACGGCACGTATCGTATAAAGATCTTTGGCTTCGACCAATGACAGCGCGCGCACCACCGGCCCCTTGTTCGGCACGTTGGCGATCAGGCCCTCGGTTTCGAGCTGGCGCAGCGCTTCGCGGATCACCGTGCGCGACACACCCATCATTTCGGTGAGCTCGCGTTCGGTCAGCCGCGCACCGGGTGCCAGCCGGCCGTCGATGATGGCGCGGCGCAGGCCGTCCAGTACCTGCAGCCGCAAAGGGGCCGCAAACCTCTGAATTTCTTCGAGTTTCGGATTATTCATGCGCGGATCGCAGTTTCTGGTTACCGTTCTGGTTGCCGTTCTGGTGTCGTTCTGGTTGACCCATCCCGTAATACCGTAATACGATATTACGCAACGGTCGATCCGGCAAGGCATTTTCATGCCACAGCTGCCGCGATTTTCCGGTTTCCGGCACGAACCCAAACATGTGAGGAGCACGCAAGTCATGAGCACCCCCGTCAAAGTAGGCATCGTCGGACTCGGCCGCTGGGCCAAAGTCCTGACCCGCGCAGCAAAACAGTCCAGCCAGGTGCAGATCGTCGCCGGCTACAGCCGCTCGCAGGAAAAACGCGATGCATTCGCCAAGGAAATGGGTGTGCCTTCAGTGCCCGACATGCAGACTATGCTGTCCAATCCTGAAATCAAGGGCGTGGTGCTGACCGTGCCCAACGAACAGCATCTGCCGATGGCAGAAATGGTGGCCAAGGCCGGTAAACATGTTTACACCGAAAAACCGATCTCACAGACACTGGAAGACGGCCTCAAGATCGAAGCCTTGCAAAAACAGCATAACGTCACTGTCACTGTCGGCCACAGCGCGCGGCTGATGGCCGGCATCCGCATCATCAAGGAAAAAATTGACGCCGGCGAACTGGGCCGCGTCGCCTTCATCGAAGCGAACTTCTCCAATGAGCGCGCACTGGAACTGACACCACAGACCTGGCGCTGGTACAAGGACCGCGCCCCCGGCGGCCCGCTGTCACAACTGGCCATCCACCAGTTCGACGTGCTGCACATGCTGGGCGGCGAGCCGCAGGAAGTTTCATCCATGGCTTCCAAGCTGTCACCGGTCGGCGCCGAAGTCGACGACCAGTCGATGTCGCTGGTGCGTTTCAAGGATGGCAAGCTGGGTTACGTCGGTTCGTGCTGGACCTCCCCCGGCATCTTCGCGGTGCGCGTGTTTGGCTCGAAAGGGTTGATGCATTACGAAATCGATTTCGGCACCTGGGATACGCCGCACCTGCTGCATAAAAACTCCGTGCTCTACATCCAGCGCGGCAAGGACGGCTGGGGCAAGCGTGAAGACATCAAGCTGCCGGAAAGCGACATGTTCCGCGCCGAGCTCGAAGCCTTTGCCGGCAGCTGCGTGTCGGGCAAGCCCAACGAACTCACCGCCCACAACGGCAATGTGGCCGTGGCACTGACCAATGCCGCGCTGAAATCGATCGACCGTAAGGGCGTCTGTGTCAGCATCGAGGAAGTGATGAACGATGCGCGCGCCAAGAACGAAGCCAAACGCGCTGCCTGATGCAACCCATCCCCGCCCCAGCCCTACCGTCAAGCGGCACCGAGGTCCCCTTGAAGGGGAGGGAACAAAAACAAATCCCCGTGGCAGGAAAGCAGCGACTATCAGCCTCCTTCCCCCTCAGGGGGAAGGCCGGGATTGGGGTGGAATCAGTATCATCCAGTACAGACAAAGGCCTTTGACATGCCATCTCTGCCAAGCCGTTATTTCATTGATCTCACCCAGCCCGAGATCGCCGCGCAATTGAAGAAAAACCCGCTGGTGATCCTGCCTGCGGGCAGTGTCGAACAGCACGGGCCGCACCTGCCCACCGGCACCGACATCTATGCCGCCAATGTCATCGGCCACGCCGTGGCCGAGCGCATGGACGGCCTGGTGCTGCCGGGCGGACCGCTGGGCGTGACGCCGATGCACATGCCGTTCGAAGGCACGATCACACTCACGCCTGATACCTATCAGCGCGTAGTCACCGAAACCTGCGCATCGACCGCGCAGCACGGTGCGAAACGCCTGCTGATCCTCAACTGGCATGAAGGCAACATTCCGTCACTGGCGATCGCTTCCGAAAAACTGCATCGCGAAGTCGGCATGAGCGTGATCGTGGTGCAGGCCTGCTACGTCGCGGCCGAACTCTACGGCCACGACTGCGGCGGACTGACCCACGGCGGCGAGATCGAAGCGCTGGCCGTGCTCGCCTATCAGCCGGAACTGGTGCACCTCGACCGCATCGAATATTCATCTGACCACGGCCACGGCCGCAAGTGGGACCGGCTGCGCCGCACCCGCAGCTACCAACCTGTGCTGCGCGACATCAAGACCATCGCTGCCACCGGCTGGTACGGTGCACCGGAACACGCGACCGCGGCCAAGGGCCTTAAAATGCTCAACGACATTGCCGATGCCATCGCCAAGGAGTGCGGAGAGATTTTTACCCTGCTCGATGAAGCCCAGGGTGGAACGGCGGAAATCAAGCATCTCAAAATAGCAGGCTGATGGACTTCCCCCCACCCAGCCTCCCCTCCAGGGGGAGGAGCACAACAGGGATCAGCGGTGCTGACGCACCACTGATCAGGAGATAACCATGGCAAAAGTACTCACACAAGCCGAAGCCAAAAGCATGGGCCTGCCCGGCCGCAAGTCGCTGGAAATCGTTTCAGGCGAAAAAGGCTCGCAGGCGGTAACGCTGCGCCTGGTGGAGATTCCACCGGCACAACCCGGCGAAACCCCGCGTGGCCGCCACTTCCACCAGGGCTTCGAGGAATGTATCTACATCATGTCCGGTGAGGGTTATACCGAGTCCGACAGCGGCAACCATCCGCTGAAAGCCGGTGACACTATCCTGATTCCGTCCGGTGAAAAACACGCCACCCGCAATACCGGAGTCGAACCGCTGGTGCTGCTGTGTTTTTTCCCGGTCGCAGATATTTCCCAGCGCACCCAGGAACACAAGGCCTGATTCGCTTCAGTCCATACAAGGGTGGGCAAAGCGTAGCGTGCCCACGCCGATGTGGATTAAGTTCCTTTTACCCTTGGCATTTCTGAAATTGCTCATGCAAATAAACCAACGGTGGGCACGCTACGCTTTGCCCACCCTACGCTTTCAAAAAGGTTTCCCATGTCCATAGACGTCGTCTGCCTGCGCCCCGAATCCGATTTCACCCGCGTCAACGTCACGCCGCCGAAGTCTGTCAACATTGCCTACCGCAAACCCGACGATGCCGACCTGCCGGCGCTGATGAAAGAAGCGCGCGCAGTGGTTATGCCCGCAGTCGGCCCCAAACTGCCGGCAGCATTGTTTGAAGGCACCAGCCTCAAGGTGGTGCAGATCACCGGCGCTGGCGTGGACCGCCTCGATGAACCCGCGCTGAAAAAGCTCGGCATCCCGGTGGCCAACGTGCCCGGTGGCAGCAATACTGCCCTTGCCGAATACACCACGGCCTGCGCGTCAGTGCTGTTGCGCCGTTTCGCCTGGGCCGACGCCGAGATCAAAAACGGCAACTACGTACCCTTCCGCAACCGCATGATGGCTGACAACCTGGCCGGCATCGATGGCGCCACGGTCGGCGTGGTCGGCATGGGTGTCATCGGCATGGCCGTGGCCCAGGCCTTCCACCGCATCGGCTGCAACATCGTTTATTTCGATCCGGCATTGAAGGATGACAGCGGCGCCCGGGCGATAAACGCAAAATCGCTCGCGCTCGACGAACTGCTGAAAACCTCCGATGTGGTCACGCTGCATGTGCCGCTGCTCCCTGTGACACAGAACCTGATCGACGCCAAACAACTGGGACTGATGAAACCGGCAGCCGTGCTGATCAACGGCGCGCGCGGCGGCGTGGTCGATGAAGCCGCGCTGGCGCAGGCGCTGACTGACAACCGCATCGCCGGCGCCGCCGTTGATGTCTACAGCGTGGAGCCCGCCACAGCGGACAATCCGCTGCTGCAACTCAAGGGCGAAGCCGCCTCGCGGCTGCTATTGACGCCGCATGTGGCAGGCGTCACCCGCCAGTCCGCGGCATTCCTGTTCAAGGTTGCGTGGGAAAACGTCCAGCATGTGTTGGCTGGCAATGCACCGGCGCACCGCGTCTACTAAAATCAAGGTGCCAGTTTGTGGACGAGCCGTTCATGGTTCGACAGGCTCACCACGAACGGATTTGGAAATGACCGTTCGCCCTGAGCCTGTCGAAGGGTGAACGACCACTTTTCAGATATTCAAAGTAAACTACAAAAATAATTTCTGAGGAGGCACGCAGTGAAAAAACCCGTAACTCTGGGCGTTGCCGTCATCGGCGCCGGCCGCATCGGCACCCTGCGTGCACGACTCGCTGCAAAACATCCTTCGGTCGGTTTTCTCGCCATCGCTGACCTGGATCCGGCACGCGCCAAGGCACTGGCCGAGACCACCGGCGCTGATTTTCATACCGGCAACAACAACGAAGCCATTGAGCATCCGGATGTTAATGCGGTATTTGTCTCCACCCCCGAAGGTGAGCACGCGGCACCGATCAAACGCGCGCTGGAACTGGGCAAACCGGTGCTGGTGGAAAAACCCATCGCGCTGGCGCTGGGCGATGCCGAAGACATCCTCGCCACGTTAAAAGCCACCAAAGGCAAACTCCGCGTCGGCTACAGCCGCCGCTACAAGGAATGTTTCCTGCGCGCCAAGGAGCAGATGATCCAGGGCCGCCTCGGTCGCGTTACCGGCGGCCTCGCCCGTGTCTACAACTCACGCGCGCAGGCTTTTGCCATCCTCAAGCGCGATCCGCATGCCACGCCGGTGCTGGACGTGCTGACTTACTACGTCGACCTGATGTGCTGGTTCCTCGAAGGCAATCCGCCGGTGGAAGTCATCGCCCGCGGCCAGAAAGGCATATTCCATGAAGCCGGTTACAGCGCGGACGACGTGACCTGGGCCATCGTCACCTTCGCCGACGGCGCGGTGATCAACTTCGGTGTGAGTTACGCGCTGCCGGCAAAGTATCCGACCATGGGTCAGTCTGACCGTGTGGAACTGCTGGGCACCGAAGGCACGATGATCATCGACGACGACCACATGGATCACGTGCTGTATTCAGACAAGGGTATCCCCCACGCCTACGTTCCCGATCACGCCGTCAACATGGCCTTCCTCGGCAGCAACACGGCAGGCGACTGGGCCGTAGGTGACTTCTGGGGACCGCTGGGCAACGAAACCCGCGCGTGGCTGGATCATCTCGTCACCGGCCATCCGACCGTGCACACCACGCCGGAACAGGCGCGAATCAATCTGGAAACGACAATAGCGATTGAACGCTCGGCGAAGGATGGCAAGCCGGTGCGGTTGCCGCTGGAGTCTTAAGGTTTGAATCGAACCGGCGGCCACAACTTGCGCCGGGTCGCCAATCCGACAGAATGGTCAGACACGCGCTTTGATGCTTGAAGGCAGGACAACGAAGTCACTCGTTTTCTCAAGGGAGTTCATTGCGGCCAGCAGTGCCGGCGGCGGCGCGATGAGTTTGCGCGCGGCCAGGTCGAGCCACCCTCCTGCACTCGTCACCCGCGCACTGAGTTGTCCATCTAACCGGAAGATTTCGTGCCGAAGCAGAAAGCGGCTTCCGTCGGGTGCGTGGCCCGCTAGTTCATAGGTAACCGTGATTTTCTGCTGTAGCCCGACCTCCTTGAAATACTCCACCTCGTCCTTCTTGACCACCGGGCCGATTCTCAGACGGGAAAACTCTTCGACAGGAAACCCGTTTTCCATCAGAAACATCTGACGCACGTCCGCAGCTTTGTCGAGATACGCCGTATTCTTCATGTGGGAATTGAAGTCCATATCTGCCCAACCAGCGTAAAGCGTTTTTGTATACATAAGGGGAGCTCGCGCGTTGCGCGAACCATATTAAACGATTCGCAGAATCGCGTAAATATTACGACAACCCGCCGGATTCCACGATACCTTCTCCGGCCTGAAAATTCACGACCAGTCATACTTGCTCTTACTCAGAAGTCGGTAATTTGCGCGACATAACGCCGCGTCCATCACAGAGCGCCGAAGCTGGGAACGTGTCGTCTAAGTTGGCGACTACTGAGTAATTCATGGCGCACCCGGATCGCCGTAACGACACGGGGCCCCCATCACCCCTGTGGCCCCGTGCCCGCTTCCGCAGATCACCTCCTTTCAGGTCTGCAACTGTCTGCCCGCATTACCTCCTGAAAACACCGCCCGCCAGTTCACCGGCGCCGTAAGTTGCATCAGCACGAATAGCGTGACGATCGCGCCGAGCGTGACCGCGAGCCCGGTCATGCCCTTGAAGAAAAACGCGTACGAAAACAGCACCAGATAAAGCAACTGCGCTGTTCCTGCGGCAAGGTAGGCATAGCGGCCGCCGATCGCCGCGCGCAGGTAGGAAATGGTCAAGAACAGCGACGTCACCGTGGCCGTGCCGAATGCGACGTGGATGCTGACCTGGTCGGCCAGGTACGCAAACAGCAGGTGGAAGGAAAAAAACGTGGCGGCGAGGAAGAAGAAATGCATGGGATGCAGTTCGATATTTTTGACGATACCGATGGCCAGCAGTACGACGATAAAAAAGAACAGCGATACCGGGGCAAAAGCTGAAATCTCCGCCGCCAGTGGCCCCGGCTGCAGTTTCTGCGGCATCACCAGCGCGATGTTCACGCCCGCAACCAGCCGCCGGAATTCCCACACCAGGTGCCAGCCGTTGTCCGTGAGTTCCTTGCGTGTCGGTGACATGCCGCCTTCCGGAAAATCAACGTCGTTAAAATCAGTGGTCAGCGCCAGCCTGAAGTTGCGCACCTCCGACACGCCGCTGCCCAGCGCATAGGTCCAGCTGTTCAGGCCCTGGCTGCGGTAACCGGCACGCAGGGTCACGCGTTCTTCCGGTGCCAGTTCGACGGTGCCGGTGATACGGCCGTCCTTGGCCACCGGCGGCTGCAACCAGGGTTTGCCGTCGATTTCGAAACGCAGGTCATCGAACACCGCGCGCTGCGCCGGAAACGGCAATGCGATTTCGACAACCTGGCGCGAGCGTTGCGGATTGGTCAGCGTGTACGCGGCATCAAAGCGCACCCGGTAGGTCGCGTACCACAGCAGGCCCTTCTGCCGGGGCTCCAGTCCCAGCGCGGCGCGTATGTCGCTGGCATCCAGCGCGACCGGTTCGGTGATGCGTTTGGTGATGGTCTTGCGCGTCTTGACGCCATGCACTTCGGTTTCGATTTGCGAGGTGTCATGCCGCACCAGCACCGCAACCGGCGGCTGCTGGATCTGCGGCGCACCCCACAATTGTTCAACGCGGTCGCGCAGTCCCTCGTCGGCCTGATGGGTGCGGCTGCTGGTGACGCCGGCCAGTATCCACCAGGCAATGGCGGTGCAGAGGTAGATGAAACCGATGGCAACCAGGCGGCTGAGCATGTCTATACCCTGTTGTTTTTACTCATTATTTATGATGGCATGCCGATGCAAGTCGGAATGACCGTCCGGTTTTTTTCTTGATTCAAGGCGCTGTGGGCCAGAGACTGGAGACCGATGCCGCGGGGACGGCACCACGTCGCGATGTCAGGGGGAACACCATGGGGTTTCATCACGCATGCCCCAGCCACCGGCCCGCAGCGTCCTGATGGCAATATTCAGGCGCTGACGGTCGCGATGAACGCCACCACCGCCGCGCAGGCGAGGCCGATCAGCACCCCCGCCATCAAAGCGCGCGCCAGCAACATACAAAAATCCCAGGCGATCTGCCGGTGCGTGAGTACGGTTCGGGTCAATGTCGCGTTTGGGGATGGGTTCATGTGCACTCTCCTGTGATATGCGCCCCGATCGGGCAATGCCATTTCAACCGCCGGTGCTGGCGGCGCGCAGGCGATGTGATGGCAAAGCGGCGATGAATTGTGGCAATCCGCGGGCAAGGCCGCGGCAGACGACCCCGTGCGGTATAGTCAGCGCACCCTGATTAATGCCCCGCAGCAGCAGCCATGCCGTACAAAATCGCCATCATTGAGGACGACCCCGCGATCGGCGCGAACTACGCCGACGCACTGACCGCGCACGGTTATGCGGTGCAGCTTTATGCCGACCGCCAGTCGGCGCTGGCCGGACTGCAGCCGCGGCTGCCCGACCTGGTGCTGCTGGACATCGGGCTGGCCGGCGAACCAGACGCCGGCTTTGCGCTATGCCGCGAGCTGCGCAGCCAGTCGGCCACGCTGCCCATCATTTTCCTGACTGCGCGTGACAACGAATTCGACATGGTCTCTGGCCTGCGCCTGGGCGCCGACGACTATGTCACCAAGAATGTCAGCCTGCCCCATCTGCTGGCACGCATTGCCGCGCTGTTCCGCCGCGCCGAACTCGGCGGCACTGCAGCCGCCAGCGAAGACGTGCTGACACGCGGCGCGCTGGTGATGGATCTAAAACGTTTTGCGGTGACCTGGAACAGCAAACCCGTGGACCTGACACTGACGGAGTTCTGGCTGGTGCACGCCCTCGCCCGCTTCCCCGGCCACATCAAGAACCGCGAGCAGCTGATGGCCGAGGCGCATATCGTTGTCGATGACAGCACCATCACTTCGCACATCAAACGCATGCGCAGAAAATTCGTCGCGGTCGATGCCGGCTTCGACCGCATCGACACGGTTTACGGCATGGGTTACCGGTGGCAGGCGGACGCATAACACGCGCACTGCTGCCGCCATTGGGATTGCGCGGCAGGCTGGTGCTGGTGGCACTGGTGCTGCTGGTCATTCCCTGGGCCGGTTATTCGTACGTCAAGGCCACCGAACAGTTGTTGCGCGAGCAGCAGGAACGCCAATTGATGGCGGCGGCGCGTGCCATAGCCGCCGCGCTGCACGACCGACCCCGGCTCGCCACACTGCGCGAAGATTCACCCGACGGCACCGCCGCCCGCGCCGAAGTTCGCGCGCTGGTCACCGGCATTGCCCGCGCCGGGCTGCGCATCTGGGTGGTCGACAACCGCCTGCGGCTGATCGCCGTGTCCGGCGACATCACCGACGGATCTGCACTCACCACCGATGAAACAACCTTCGGCGTCGTCGAACGCATGGTCCGCGCAGCATTGCGGCCGCTGCTGACACGCTGGCTGGAATCGCCGGACCTGCCCGCTGAGGAATACATACCCAACGACGTGGTGTTCGGCGGTCGCGAAGTCGAGCGCGCACTGGACGGCGCACCCAGCCTGAAACGCCGGCCGGGGCCGGGTGGCAGCGCGCCTATCGTCACGGTGACGCATCCGGTATGGATAGGCGAAACCGTGGTCGGCGCCACCGTGGTCGAGGAAAGCACTGCCGCGGCGGTGTCCTTCCGCGACCGCGCCATCGAGCGCCTGATTGCGGTGACTCTGATTGCCTTCGGCGCTGCGGCGCTGGTGCTGTTCGTGTTCGCCTCGCGCATTTCGGTGCGGCTGCGGCGGCTGCGCGACGAAGCCGAACGCGCCATCGATTCGCGCGGCCATGTGCGCGCACTGGTCAGCGGCGGTGATGCGCGCGACGAGATCGGCGATCTGTCGCGCAGTTTTTCGCTGGCGCTGACGCGACTCGCTGACTACAACGCCTATCTCGAAGATCTCGCCCGGCGGCTGGCGCATGAACTGCGCACGCCCATCGCCGTGGTGCGTTCATCGCTGGACAACCTGCGGCTGAAAAAACTACCGGAAGACGCCGGTGTGTACATGGACCGCGCCGAAGGCGGGCTACAGCGATTGGATACGGTGCTCACGCGCATGGCCGAGGCCTCACGCCTGGAACAAGCGGTGCGCAGCGGCGAGCGTGAACGCTACAATGCCAAGGCCGTGGTCGCCGGTTGCGTCGCCGGTTATACCGCCGCCTATCCCGACAGCCGGTTTGATCTGCAGGTACCGCACCATCCGGTGATGCTCAATGGCGCGCCGGATCTTTATGCGCAGATGCTCGACAAGCTGGTGGTCAACGCCATGGATTTTGCAGTCACCGGCTCGCCTGTCGGCATCACTCTGGCGATGCGCGGCACCACTGCCGTGCTGACGGTGAGCAATCGCGGCCAGTTGTTGCCGGAAAACCTGCGGCTGTTTGAATCCATGCAGTCCGCGCGCAGCGTCCAGGCACAGGACATCCATCTCGGGCTGGGCCTGTACATGGTGCGGCTGATTGCAGAGTTCCACCGCGGTCACGCCCGCGCCGAAAACCTGGCCGATAGCAACGGTGTGCAGTTCAGCGTGGAAATTCCGACGCTGATCGTGGATTAACTCGCGTTGGCTTGATGAATAAGCAGATCCGCTCACCCTGAGCTGGTAGTAACTCTATCGTCCTTCGACAAGCTTCCTTCGACAAGCTCAGGACGAACGGTGTGCTGGTATCAATGGCCGTCCCCAACACTCAGCCCGGCGGCCAGTGCAGCGGACGCCCGCCGAGGATATGCAGATGCAGATGAAACACCGTCTGCCCGGCATCCGCGCCATTGTTGACGACCAACCGAAAAGCATCACCGATCCCCAGCTGCTGTGCCACGGTACCAGCCGTCAGCAGCAAATGCCCCAGCAGCGCCTGATCCTGCACTGCTGCATCGCCCAGACGAGGAATTTCCTGTTTGGGGATCAGCAATACATGGGTAGGCGCCTGCGGCTTGATATCGCGGAAAGCGAGGCAATGTTCGTCCTCGTAAACGATGTCGGCGGGAATGGCGCGGGAAATGATCTTGCTGAACAATGTAGTCATAAATACCTTTATAATCAATAACTTAAGTAAATTCATCCATAATCACCCGGCCACCTCGTCAACCTGCTTCCAAGGTTTTTGGGATGCTAGCGGCCCATTTGCCCAGCGTCAAAGTCAGCATTCACTGACTTATTATGCTGCATCGCAATAAATATTTACCCCAACCTCTTGACAGGCTGCTGGACGCCCTTATAATTCAAATTGTGCGATGCAATATAACTGCACCAGAAAAATTCAGGATGAATTTCTTACTAATTGTTTTTAAAGGAGATTTACAATGTTTCAGACTCCAGAACAGATTATTGCGATGAACAAATCCAGCCTTGAAGCCACCATGCGCTTTGCTGGCGTAGCGATCGAAGGCGCAGAGCGCATGATCGACCTGCAAATGAAAGCAGCCAAGTCAGCGTTTGCCGACAGCATCCAGAGCGCAAAAGCCCTGGCCGCCGTCAAGGACTTCCAGGAACTGGCCGCGCTGAAAGACACGATGGCGCAGCCGACGATGGAAAAAGCCACTGCCTACGCCAAAAGCGTTTATGACCTGACCTCCGAGACCCAAGCTGAAATCGGCAAGCTGGTTGAAGCGCAAGTCGCCGAGTTCAACAAGGAAGTGGTTACCGGCCTCGACAAAATGGTGAAGACGGCCCCCGCCGGTTCCGAAGTCGGTGTTGCCGCCATCAAATCGGCCATTGCTGCGGTCAACTCGTCCTACGACAACCTGACCAAAGTCGCCAAGCAGTTCGCGCAAGCTTCCCAGGCCAACATGGAAGAAGTAGCTTCGCAAGCCACTGCCTCGGTGAAAAAAGCGACCAAAAAGGCCGCCTAAGCATCAGCAGCACGCTGCAAACAAAAACCCCCGGCGATCCCGGGGGTTTTTTCTTGGATAATCTCGCCGCGCATCATCTATTCAGGACAGCGCTGCCGTCCACGGAAAGCCCAGTCCGCTCACGCCCGCCTGCAGCATGGCAATGCCCGCCGTAACCTGGGCCTCATTGCCGCGCACGCCAAGTTCAATATAACGCTCGGGTGTTACCCGCGGCAGGCTGAACACCTTCAGTCCGGGGAACGCACGCAAACATTCGTTCATCAGCTCGATCAACTGGCTCTCGCCCGCCTCGCGCACGATGATCGCGGCTTCAGCCGCCCGTTCGGCACTGACATGCGCGTAGCGGTTATCCAACACCCATTCCAGCATCGGCCACGCCATTTCCGGAAAGCCGGGCAGGAAATGATGGTCGCGCAGGCTGAATCCCGGAATGCGGTTGTAGGGATTCGGAATGATCGCAGCCCCTTCAGGAAACTCGCCCATGGCCAGACGCTGCGGCGTAACCCCCTTGGGATCGTCCTTGAAGCGGCCGCGGATTTCAGCTTCGGCTGCGGGATGCAGCCTGAGCGCCACACCGGCGGCCTGCGCCGCGCACCGTCGCGTGTGATCGTCGGGAGTGGCGCCGATGCCGCCAAAGCTGAACACGGTGTCACTGCCGGCCAGCGTGCGTCGCAGCGTGGCGGTGATCAGCTCCGGATCATCGCCCAGGTATTGCGCCCACGAAATCTCCAGCCCGCGCATGCCCAGCAGAGCGATGGCCTTGGCCAGATGTTTGTCCTGACGTTTTCCGGAGAGGATTTCATCCCCGATGATGATGGCGCCAAATTTCATGAACGCTTTACCCAATACCCATTAAATGACAGAACAGGAAACCGGGACGCGCACCAGCTGCGCCCCGGCGGAGTTAAATCAGCTGTGGATGTAACTCTCCAGTTCCTGGATGGTTTGCTGCTGCATGGCGATGACCGCCTTGACCAGATCACCGATCGACAACACGCCGATGACCTTCCCGTTGTCGAGCACCGGCAGGTGGCGGATGCGGCGGCCCGTCATCAACGCCATACAATCGTCCACGGTCTGCACCGGCGTCACCGTGACGACTTCGTCCGACATGATTTCGCGCACTTCAAGTTCGTGCGAGGACTTGCCGAGCAGGATGACTTTGCGCGCATAGTCGCGTTCGGACAGGATGCCGTCCAGCTTGCCCTCACTCATCACCAGCAGCGCACCGATGTTTTTTTCGGCCATCAGTTTCAGCGCATCAAACACCGTGGATTGCGGAGTGACTGATACCACGCTTCCGCCCTTGCCCTGCAACAACTGGCTGACTGTTTTCATGATCCCCTCCTCTGGAGACGCCGAATCTGACCGGCTGACGGCCAGTCTAGCCAATTTTCAGGCTGATGCGAAGCGATAGCGCCCCTGCCATTAAATCCTGACTGCTGTGTCCCCGATCAGCGACTGCTAATGGCTTCCGCTTTTGTCAGCAGATTCTGCGCCATGCGGATGTTGGCAATATCGACCAGGCGGCCATCGACCTGCACCGCACCTTTGCCTTCACGTGCGGCCTGCGCCATGGCTTCCACGATGCGGCGCGCCTTGGCCACTTCTTCCGTCGACGGACTGAATACCGTGTTGGCGGCTGCGATCTGCGTCGGATGTATGGCCCACTTGCCTTCAAAACCCAGCGCCGCTGCACGGCGCGCGGCGGCGAGAAAACCGTCGCCGTCCTTGAAGTCGCCGTACGGCCCGTCTATCGGCCGCAGGCCATAGGCGCGACAGGCGACCAGGATGCGGGCCTGCGTTGCGTGCCAGGGATCGGTCTGGTGAAACTCGCGTCGGCCCTGGTCATCACGATCCGACAATACGCCGTAGTCCGGATGCAGCCCGCCGATGATGGTCGTGCGCGCCCGCGTTGAAGCCGCAAAATCACCTGACCCGAAACACAGCGCTTCCAGCCGGCGGCTGGACTGCGCAATGGCTTCGACATTGGCGAGGCCCAGTGCGGTTTCAATCAGCACTTCGAAACCGATGTGTTTGTCACCACTTTTTCCCCTGCCCTGCGCCTGTTCGATCTGGGTGACCAGCATGTCCAGCGCATAAACATCGGCCGGCACCCCGACTTTCGGAATGACCAGCATGTCCAGCCGCGGACACTGCTCAACCAGATCGACCACATCGCGATACATGTAATGCGTGTCAAGACCGTTGATGCGCACGGCCATTATTTTTCTGCCCCAGTCGATATCGTTCAGCGCGGCCACTACATTCTTGCGCGCCTGCGCCTTGTCGTCCGGCGCCACGGCATCCTCGAGATCGAGAAAAATGACATCGGCCGCCGATTTTGCCGCCTTGTCGAACAGCACCGGATTAACACCAGGCACCGCCAGTTCCGAACGTGTCAGTCGCGGTGTCGCCGATTCAATCTGTGTAAAACTCATGATTTGACCATGCTCCGTTGTTTACTTTCGGGAGAGTGCCCTGTGTTATGGAGACGACGATCGCATACGCGCCAGCGCCACTGAAACTGCCCCTTGTGAACCGCCGAGCAGCGCAGGGCACCCCCGGAGGGGGCGGTAAACCAGGGCGGCTTTTTCTTTGGTGACTTTCTTTTGGCCGCACAAAAGAAAGTCACCAGCCGCCGGGCTGCCCCCGGCGAAGTTAAAGCACAGGCTATGCACTTGGCTTCGCATCGCCTGTACCCGACATGCCTTCCAGCACGGTAATCAGCGACGCCAGATCCTGCCGGCCCTTGCCCTGCCCCATCAGCGCATTGATCTGCTGCATCACCAGTGCCGCGCCGGGCGAAGCTAGCTGTGACTGGTGCGCGAGGTCGAGCACGATGCCCAGGTCCTTGTGATAGAGCCGCGTGTCGATGCCGTTATCGAAGTTGTGTTCAACCATGCGTTTGCCGAATACTTCCATCACCTTGCTGCCTGCGATCCCGCTCATCATCACCTCACGTACCTGCGCAGGATCAACACCCAGTCGCCGCGCGAGATTAAGCGCTTCCGCAACCCCCTGCGCTGTCACCAGCAGTGCGAGCTGGTTGCAGGCCTTGGTCACCTGCCCGGCACCGCTGTCACCGACCCGGGTGATGGTCTTGCCCATGCAGGCGAACAGCGGCTGGACACGTTCGAACACTGCGCGTTTGCCGCCGACCATGATCGACAATGCCGCCTGTTCGGCGCCCATGGGACCACCGGACACCGGCGCATCCAGCATATTAATACCTTGGGTTTCCAGCGTCTGCGCCACCGACCGCGCGACCGCCGGTGAAATGGTTTCCATATCCACCACCACGCTGCCGGGACGCGCCCCGTGAATCAGACCGTCAGCACCCAGCGCCACGGCTTCAAAATCACTGGACGTAGTAACGATGGTGAACACAACATCCGATGCCGCCGCCAGTTTGGCGGGCGTTTCATAACTGGTGGCGCCGGCAGCGACCAGCGGTGCTGCGCTGTCGGCACGGCGCGCATAGACGCCCAGCTGGTGACCACCGCGCAGCAGATGTCCCGCCATGTGGCGCCCCATGGCGCCCAGTCCGATGAATCCTACGTTCACGTCTCAGTCCTTTCACTCATGATGCGCTCAGGCTGCGCCGATCCAGCCAAAGGCCATGATCAGCGGCAAGGTAATCCAGAACAGTATAGTGCTCCAACCGATCAGCAGCGCAGCAGCCGCGTCATCCAGACCGAAGCGATTGGCCAGCAACAATGCTGTCATCATCGATGGCGTGGTCGCCAGCGCAACTGCCGCATACTGGGCTTCACCGATATGATCAAAAATCTGCGGCGCCACCAGCCACACGATCAGCGGTGTCACCAGCAACTTGATGCCCGCCGCCACCAGGATCTCCGGACGCGGTTTCAGATTGCGCCACGGGATGGTCATACCCAGCACGAACAGGATCACCGGAATGTTGGCGAGGCCGATGAAGCGCGCTGCGTTGACCAGCGGCTCATAGGTCAGCCCCAGTTGCTGGCTCGCCGTGCCCAGCAGGAAGGCCCAGATCGGCGGCATCGACATCATCACCCGGAATACTGAAGGCTGGGGGCCGGACTGGTTGTGGCCACCGAGCCGGGTCGATATCCACACGCCCAGGCTCCACACCAGTGGCATGGTCATCAGCATGTCGTTGAACGCCGCGTAACTGGTCGCTGCAGCGCCGAAAAAAAACACCAGCACCGGCAGGCCGATGTTGAAAGTGTTGCCGAACATGCCCGCCAGCACCAGCGAGGCTCGCGTGCCGTCATGCAGATGCGGCCACAGGCGCAAGCGGTAGAGCAGCAGATACAGGATGCCGCCGGCAGACAGCGAACCGATGCCGACCAGCAACGGCACCGACAACAGGTTCATGCTGATCGGCGTGGTAGCCGAAATCGCAAACAGGATGCACGGAAACAGCAGATACATCACCAGCCGGTTGAGCGCGGTGCGCATCTGTTCGACATCGGTGTCGGGAAAGAAACGCGGCCACAGTGCGCCCGCAGCCACCAGCAACGAGAGGGGCAGCATGACCTGCACCAGCAGGTCCAGCAGTTGGGCCGCGTAACTCATGTCGGGCACCTGGCGCCGGAGCAGCCGCACCCCGGAGTATCAATAAATATTAATAAAATCAATAACTTACAATATTGTCTCAGCACTACTCAACGACTGCGCGCTTCGGGATTCAGCAGATTGGGCGGCGCGTCACCCTGCAAAGCAGCCACCAGATTCTGCGCAGCCAGCATGGCCATGGCCTTGCGCGTGGCCTCGGTGGAACTGCCGACATGCGGCGCCAGCACCACATTGTCGAGTTTGAGAAACTCCGGATTGAGTTTCGGTTCGTTTTCATAAACGTCGAGTCCCGCGCCACGGATGGTGCCGTCCCGGAGTGCCGCTATCAGCGCCGCATCGTCCACCACGCCGCCGCGCGTGGAATTGATGAGTATGGCCGTGGGTTTCATTTTTTTGAGTTGCGCCGCGCCGATCAGATGATGGGTCTCGGGTGTATAGGGCATCTGCAGCACAATGAAATCAGCCTCGGCCAGCAGCCCGTCGAAGGATGCATAACTCGCGTTGGCCTTGCGCTCCAGTTCGGGCGCGATGCGTTTGCGGTTGTGATAAATCACTTTCATGTCGAAGCCGGCTGCGCGCCGCGCAATCGCCTGGCCGATGCGCCCCATGCCGATAATGCCCAGCGTGGCGTGATGCACATCCACCCCCAGCCACTGTTTTAACTGCCAGCCGGTCCATTCACCGGCGCGCACCCGTCGTTCGACCTCGGTAATGCGCCGCGCCGTACCCAGCATCAATGTCCACGCCAGATCGGCCGTGCTGTCGTCGAGCACACCCGGCGTGTTGGTCGCCATCACGCCACGCGCAGTGCACGCTGGCACATCGATGTTGTTGTATCCCACTGCAATGTTGGCCACGGCCTTGAGCTTCGGCGCAGCCGCCAGCAGTGCGGCATCAACGCGATCAGTCAGGCAACACATCAGGCCATTGCATTCGGCGACGGCCGCCGCCAGCGCAGCCGGCGCCAACGGTTGGTCTTCCTGATTGGCCTGTACCTCGCAATGCTGGCGCAGATAAGCCAACGTTTCATCGAAAACTTCGCGGGTCACCAGTACCCGGGGTTTGCCTGCTGTATTCATTTGTCTATCCCGATATCAAGCGGTGTGTATGGGTGGATTCATTTCCGGTTACGGCTGCCAAACCAGTAATCGTAGGCTATCGCAGAATCGACCAGCGTGTCCCGTGACCAGCCGACGGTGCGCTTGGCCCAGGCCTGCTGCGCCTTCCACACTTTTTCAAAAAACGGATTGCTCTGTACATGCCACGCCAGCACTTCGCTCCAGGCTTTCATCTGTGCCCGCAGCACTTCCGCCGGCGTTTCATGAAAAACCACACCCTGCCGGTCACGCATCCACGCCTGATCGTCAGGATAACGATGCAGTGCTTTCCAGGACATGTCAGCACTGGCGGCTTCGGCCGCATACCGCACCACTGCCCGCAAATCGGCAGGCAGTGCATCATATTTGCCGCGGTTGATCAGCACCTCGAATACTTCTGCCGGCTGATGATGGCTTTTCAACATGCAGATTTTTGCAGCATCAGGCAGCCCCAACCAGCGGTCCGAACTGGCGTTGTTGAATTCCACCGCATCGAGCTGTCCGGCTTTCAGCGCAGCGACTATATCCTGCTCCGCCACCGTTTCGATCCGCGCCCCCATGGCACGGTACAGATCGGCCGCCAGTCCGGTCGCGCGAATCTTCAGCCCCTTGAAATCAGCGCTGGACCTAACCGGTTTCTTGAACCAGCCCAGCGGCTGAGTCGGCATCGGTCCGGTAAAAAACGGCACGACATTGAGGTTGAGCTGGCGATGGATGAGTTCCGCGTACAACTCCGTGCCGCCACCGTAACGTATCCACGCCAGAAAACCGTTGGCATCCATGCCAACAGCTGGTCCTGATCCGAACAGTGAAAATGCCGTATTGCGTCCGTGCCACAGGGCAGGCACGGCATGACAGCCATCGATGACGCCACGGTGCACCGCGTCCAGCATATCCTGCGGCTTGACCACCGCGCCGGCGGGCAATACTTCCACGCGCAGGCGATTGCCGGACATTTCGTTTATTTTTCTGCAAAAATCCAGGGCGTACTCGTGAAATATGTCTTTCGCTGTCCAGGCGCCCTGCAGGCGCAGCGTCGTGACCTGCTGCGCTTTCGCGATCATCGGGAATCCGGCAACGGCAGCCGCACCGGTAACACCCGCGCTGCGCAAAAAGCGGCGGCGCGATGCAATATTATTGGGAGGCATCAGTCGTGTATCAGGGTTGATTACGGGGTGTGATTATCGATCGTGTCTATCGATCGCAGCTACAGGTGTGACTGCTAGTGTAGCTGCGGGCCGCACTTGCTGCATCCGGCGACCCGGGTCACCAGAACTTGCGGATTATCCGGTCAGTCGTCCTTCGAATGCAACGACTGCCAGATGTCGGTGACCATCATCACGACTCCGATCAGCACAACACCGCTGAGCGCGGCGTCCTTGAGTTTGACCACCACAGGGCCAATGAAAATGAGAAACATGGCTGCTGCCACGATGCCTGCAAAGATTTTGAATGCCATTTGGTCTGCTCCCGTATTAAATCAGTCTGTCGCAAGCTGAGCCATCAGCCAGCGCGCCGTGCGCAACAACCGTGCATCGCTGTGACGCCGCCCCACCAGTTGCACGCCCAGCGGCAGGCCGTTTCCGCCGCGCATCAGCGGCAGATTAAGTGCCGGCATTCCGCACAGCGTCCACAGCGTACAGAACGCCGGATCACCGGTGGACTCCAGGCCTTTGGGCGCGATGCCCGCCACCGCCGGCGTGATTATGGCGTCGCAACGATCAAAAATTTCAGAAAAACCCTCGTTGATCAGCGGTATGCGCGCGCACGCCAATTGATAATCCAGCGCCGTCACTGCGCGCCCGCGGCTCAGTTGCTCGCGCAGGCCTGACGGCAACTGCTCGCGGCCCCGCTCCCATTCGGCATCCAGATTCGCCGCCATCTCGGCTTCCATGATGGTCTGGTGCCAGTCATGTGCCTGGCTCACCAGGCTCGGCAGTTCAACCTCCACCACCCGATCACCCAGCGCGGCCACCAGTTCAGCAAACGCTTCTTTCGTTTCCGCCTCGGCCCGCTCCCAGACGGGTCCTTTCACCAGGGCAATCAGCGGCGGCAGCGGCGGATCCTCCAGTGCCGTCGCACAGAAAGGCATGCGCGCCCGCACCCGGGTGTCCGGGTCCAGCGGATCGTGGCCCACCAGCTGCTCGGCAATCAGCGCGATGTCATCCAGTGTGCGCGCAAAAACACCCACCTGATCCAGCGTGCGCGACAGTTTGAGTACGCCACCGCGCGGGATCAGGCCATGCGTGGGTTTAAAACCGTACACGCCGCAGTACGCGGCGGGGCGAATCACGCTGCCATTGGTCTGGCTGCCGATCGCCAGCGGCACCATGCCGGCGGCGACGGCAGCCGCCGAGCCGCTGGACGAACCGCCGGGGGTATGTTCGGGATTGTGTGGATTGCGCGTTTTGCCGGGCGCGTAAGTCGCCAGTTCCGTGGTCACGGTTTTGCCCATGATCACTGCACCCGCGGCACGCAGCATCGCCACTACAGTGGCATCGCGTTCCGGCGTGCGCCCTGCGTGCAAGGCACAGCCATCCTCGGTCGGCATGTCGCCGGTATCGATGATGTCCTTGATGCCGACCGGCACGCCGTGCAAGGGGCCGGTGACGCCGCCCTGGGCGCGATCGGCGTCACGCGCGCGCGCCTGCACCAGCGCATGTTCCGGATCGAGAAACGCCCACGCCTGCACCTGTTCATCTACCTCACGCACACGCGCCAGGCAGGAGTCCATCAACTCTTCGGAACGAACAGCACCTTCGCGGATCGTGCGCGCAGCATCAGTTGCAGACAACCAGTTGAGTCGGGAAGCATCCATGCGCTGGTCAGTTACCGTAAATGAGGTTCGGCAGCCAATACATCAACTGCGGAAAGATGTAGACCAGCACCATGGTGATCAACACCATCGCAAGGAACGGGAAACAGCCCTTGAAGATGGTCCACAGTTCCACGGATGCCGGCGCGATGCCCTTCAGATAGTACGCCGACATGGCCATGGGCGGCGTCAGGAACGACGTCTGCAAATTGAGCGCAATCAGGATGCCGAACACCATCGGATCAACATTGAAGTGCGGCAGCAGCGGCAGGAAGATGGGCACGAAGATGATGATGATCTCGGTCCATTCCAGCGGCCAGCCCAGCAGAAAAATAATGAGCTGCGACAGTATCAGAAAGGTGATCGTATTCAGGTCCATGCTGAGCACAAAATCCTTGATCAACCCTTCGCCGCCCAGATATGAAAATACCGACGCAAAGGTCCAGGAGCCGACGAAAAGGAAACACACCATTGCCGAAGTGCGCGCAGTGAGGTAGACCGCTTCCTGCAGCCGTCCCCAGGTCAACGCCCGGTACGCCGCCGCGAGTAGCAGGCTGCCGAACGCGCCTACCGCGGCAGCCTCGGTCGGCGTCGCCAGTCCGCCCAGGATCGAACCCAGCACCGCGAGAATCAACACGGCCAGGGGTACGAAGGCCTGCACCAGCAGCAGGATCGCCTTGCTCCATGGCACATTGCTTTCCTCTTTGGACAATTTGGGCGCGAGCTTGGGATTGAAGACCACGCGCGTAATGACGTAAGTAATGTAGAGTCCGACCAACAGGAACCCCGGCAGTAACGCCGCGGCATACAACCTCACCACGGATACCGAGGATGCTGCCGAATATACGATCAGCATGATCGAGGGCGGGATCAGGATACCGAGCGTGCCGCCGGCGCAGATGACGCCGGTAGACAGTTTCTGGTCGTAGCCCGCCTTGAGCATCGCCGGCAACGCCAGCAATCCCATCAGCGTCACCACTGCACCGACGATGCCGGTGGCCGTGGCAAACATCGCACAGGTCATCAGCGCCGCCACCGCCATCGAACCCGGCACATGGCGCAACGCAACCTGCAGGCTGTAGAACAGCCGGTCGAGGATGTTGGATCGTTCGATCACATAACCCATGAACAGAAACAGCGGCACCGCGACCAGCACATCGCTGCTCATGATGCTCCAGGTGTTCTGCGTCAGCAGGTAGAACAGCCGACTGTCAAAAAACTCCTGGCCAGGCTGATAGTAAGCGTAATAACCAAACGCGACGCCCATTCCCATCAGCGTAAACGCGATCGGGAAGCCGAGCAGAATCACGAAAATAAACAACCCCAGCATGACCAGGGCGAGGACCGGATCGCTCATTTTGCGCCTTCCTGTCCGCCGGTTTCCTTCGCGGCATGCTGCTGTGCCAGCACGCTTTCCAGTTCTTCGACATCGTGCAGGCGCTGCGGCCAGCAATTGTCACGTATGCATTGTATGCAGCGCAGCACTTCGGCAAACCCCTGCAGCGCCAGCAATCCGGCGCCGAACGGGATCAGCAGTTTCAACTGCCAGATCGGGATTCCTGCCGGGCTGTTGATGCTGACCTCGCGGATCTTGAAAGAGTCAAAACCGTATTGCCAGCCGGCGATCACCAGTGCCAGCACGCCGGGGAAAAAGAAAAGGGCATACAGCGAGAGTTCCACGATCGCCTGCGTACGCGGACGCCACATGCGATAGAGAAAATCCCCGCGCACATGACCGTCGCGGGACAGGCAATACGCGCCCCCCATGAAAAACAGGCCGCCATACATCAAGTAACTGAAATCAAATGCCCAACTGGTCGGATCGTTTAGCACATAGCGCACGAAGACCTCATACGAGGTGCCCAGTGTCAGGATGACGATGCACCAGGCAAAAGCATGGCCGACCGTCTTGCTCAACTGGTCAATGCCGTAGATGACACGGTTAATCATGGCTGTGGGTATCCGCTGACAAAATAAAGGGGCGACACCGGATGGCGCCGCCCCGATTGCTTGCGATTTCCCGTCAACTTACGAAGGGATTTTGGTCTTGAAAATGTGCTCGTAACCCATTTTGTAGTCAGCGTCGTTGAGGAAATGGTAGTAAGCAACGCGCTTGGCCCATGCGAGCTGCGAATCAACCACTTTCTTGAAGAACGGATCTTCGTCTGACAGTTTCTTGTTGACGACATCCCACGCCGCAAGCTGCGCCTGAAACACGGACTTTGGCGTGCGAATCACATTGACCTTGTGTTTGTCCTTCAGCACTTGCAGGTCGCGCGAGTAGTTGTCCATCCCTGTCCAGTAGTTGGCCTGCGACGCCGCCTCGACGCCATAGCGCCAGATGGCCTGCAGGTCCTTGCCCATCGAGTCCCACTTCTTCTTGTTGATGGCAATTTCAAAAAATTCCATTGCCTGGTGGAAACTGCCCATTTCGTAGTTCTTGATCACGTCCTGGGCGCCGAAACGCATGTCCGAGGTCGGGTTGTTGAACTCGAAGGCATCAATCACGCCACGCTCCAGAGCGGGGATGATTTCGCCGCCCGGCAACTGGGTCACTTTGGCACCCATTTGCTGGAACAGATCCGCAGCGAGACCGACGGTGCGGTACTTCAGGCCCTTGAGCTGCTTGGCATCGGTAATCGGCTTCTTGAACCAGCCCAGCGGCTGGGTCGGCATTGGCATCGCGAAAAAGCCGACATAATTCAAATTGAGTTTCTGCAGCAATTCCTGATACATCGCGAGGCCGCCGCCGCGATAAATCCAGGCGAGCGTCTGGTTCGCATCGCAACCGTTAATCGGGCCGGACCCGAACAGCGACGCCACTTTTGACTTGCCATACCAGTACACCGGAACCGTGTGGCCGGCATCCAGCACGCCTTTGCTCACCGCATCCGTCACTTCGAACGGCTTCACTACGGCACCGCCAACCAGATAGTCGACCTTCAACCGTCCGCCGGCCATTTCGTTGACGCGGGTGACGAATTCTTGTGCCATTTCGTTGAATATGTCCGTCGCACCCCAAGCACCCTGCATCTTGATGACAATGGGCGACTGCGCCACCGAGATCATCGGGAAACCAGCAATAGCCGCGCCGGTCGTCACTGCAGCTGCGCCCGTCAGGAATTTACGTCGGGTCGGGCTCGCTTCAGTGGGTGCTGCTGTGGGCTTAACATCCTGTTTTTGAACCATTTTGCTCCTCCAAAGGACGATGACTACATAGAACCAAAACGGGAATCCGCGAGCGCATTACTGTTTTTATTCGCGCAATCCCGCCACATATTTGGGAGTGCACCACGGCGAACAGTGAACTACATTGGATTTCGCCATGTGCAACGCCATATTACGGATAAACCATCGTAGCGTCCGGCGCCTACAAATGCAAGCTTGCCGCCGCCGTCATTACAGCACAAACCCTAGCATGGTGGCGCTTACAGAATTCTTACTGCCAGCCGCAGATTCCCGCAGCGGTAACTGCAGAAAAACAGCTACAAATACGACAGCAGATAGACCAACAACAGAATCATCATCCACAAGGCGGCACCACCGGTGGTCCAGGTACGTGCCAGCAGTCCATCGTCGCGATGCGCGGCCAGCACCTGACGCAGGCCGCCGGACACCACCGGTGCGAGACTCGACATGACCGCCGAAACCGCATACTGCCAGGCGCACTGTATCCCCGCCGCCATTGTCGGCAGCAGCCGGCGGTAGCTCCAGTCCGTATCGAGGTTGACCGACTTCAATTCAGGCGGATAAATACCGGTGCGCATCAGCACCGCGAACGCCAATGCCGAGAACACCAGCAACTGCACCTGATCGAGTATGTGCGTGGGCGTGTACGGCGCATAGTCCACCGCAAATGGCAGCAACTGGTAGAACAGCCCGGGCGCACTGCCGATGGCTATGCACAACACCGCCGCACCGCCCATCGCAATCAGCATGCTGGTCGGCGCCTCCCGGCAACGTATTCCCGAGTCATGGGCAAAAAATGCAAAGTACGGAATCTTGATCCCGGCGTGATGGAATACGCCGGCTGACGCAAACAGCAGTACCAGCCACACAAACATGTAACCTTCGCCTGCCGCCGCACTCATGATCATCGACTTGGTGACAAATCCGCTGAACAGCGGAAATGCCGAAATCGATGCAGCGCCGACGATACAGAAGCCCGTCGTCCAGGGCATCGATTTGTAAAGTCCGCCGAGTTCACTGCCCTTCACCGTCCCGGCCCTGAACAGCACCGCACCCATCGACATGAACAGCAGGCCCTTGAACAGGATGTCGGCAAAAGCATGGGCCACCGCACCATTCAACGCCAGTTCGCTGCCGATGCCCACGCCAACCACCATGAAGCCCAGCTGGTTATTCATGCTGTAGGCCAGCACCCGCCGCAGGTCGTTTTCGATGACCGCATAAAAAATCGGAAATGCCGCCATCGCGGTGCCGACGTATATCAACAGGTCCTCGCCGGCAAAACCCCGCGCCAGTGCGTAAATCCCGATCTTGGTCGTGAACGCCGACAACACGACGGTGCCGGTTGCCGTGGCTTCGGGATAGGCATCCTGCAACCAGTTGTGCAGCAGCGGGAACGCGCATTTGATGCCGAGGCCGAGCATGATCAGCCAGCCACCCGAACCCTCCAGCCCGATGTGATCAAACGCCAGCCCATCCCCTGCCGCCATCCGCACCGCGATGCCCGCGAGCAGCAGCATGCCGGCCGCGAGCTGCACGACGAGATAACGCATGCCCGCGCTGAACGATGCCTTGGTGCGCCGCGCCCAGATCAGGATGACCGAGGACACCGCGGCAATTTCGAGAAACACGAACAGCGTCAGCAAATCACCCGCAAATACGGCCCCCAGCGCGCTGCCGGCATACACCAGCGTTCCCGCCTGCTGCGCGGCGTCCTGGGCGTGCAGCGCATAAATGGCGGCCAACATGGTCGCCAGCAAAAATACGTAAGAGAACAGCAGGCTCAGCTTGTCGATGCGCATCAGTACCAGCTGACCACCGAGAAACTCGACCTGCCCGTAGATGCCGTGCGGCAATGCCAGCACAAAAGCAAAAGTCAGCAGCGGCAACGCCAGCGTCAGCGCCGCGCGGGCGCGTCCGCGCAGCAGCGGCACAAACACCGCGCCAATGATCATGATCAGCGCGACCGGAAAATCAGCGCTCATAATAATCCTCGTCGCGCATCAACAGACGGCGCAGCCCCTTGGCAGACACCACCAGCACCACGCAGGCAACAAAACCGAAAAATCCGTAAAAGGAAAACCAGCCGGCAATGGTGAAAACTTCGTGCTTGTGCAACAACAAATCGCACAACACCAGTACGATGCCCACCGCCCACAGTCCGCGGTAGAGTTTGGTGACGTTGGCGGGCTCGTCCAGCCAGTAGCGTTTGTCGTTACCTTTCATCCCGTGTCCTCTGCGGTTTGCGTCTACAACGACACCAGTTGCCGCGCCAGTGCCAGCGGAAACTCCATGCCGAAAAACAGCGCCAGCACGCCGGTCGCCGTGATGACCATCGCCGCGACCATGGGCCACGGCGCCTCTCCATGCTCGCGCCCGTGCCCGTCGTCAGCGGGTGCACAGAAATACGCGACGTAAATAATGGGCAGAAAATACGCGGCATTCAGCAGCGTGCTCGCGCCCAGTACCGCCAGTGCAGTCCAGTGCCCGCCTTCGGCCGCACCAAGCACGATGTACCACTTGCTGTAAAAACCGGCCGCAGGCGGTATGCCGATCAGCGACAGCGCGCCGACCGTAAACGCGGCCATGGTCCAAGGCATGCGTTTCGCGATGCCGTCGAGCTCGCTGACCTTGGTCTTGTGCGCCGCCGTGTAGATCGCGCCTGCCGCAAAAAACAACGTGATCTTGCCCACGGCATGGCTCACGATATGCAGCGCTGCACCGATGATCGACAGCGGGGTCAGCAGCGCCGCGGCCAGCACCACGTACGACAACTGGCTGATCGTCGAGTAGGCCAGCCGGCGTTTCAGATTGTCGGAACGCAGCGCCACCACCGATGCCGCGATGATGGTGAAGCCGGTGACGAACGGCAGCCAGTCCACGCTGCTCAAACCGGCAATGCGTTCGACACCAAAAATATAAATCACCACTTTCACCACGGAGAACACGCCCGCCTTGACCACGGCCACAGCATGCAGCAGGGCGGATACCGGCGTCGGCGCCACCATCGCTGCCGGCAACCAGCGGTGAAACGGCATCACTGCAGCCTTGCCAATGCCGAAGATGAACAGCGCCAGCAGCCCGCCGATGGCCGCATTGGAGATGTCAGCACCAAGCACGCCGCCCGGCGTGAACTCGACCGTACCCGCCATCATCCAGGTTGCAATGATCGCAATCAGCATCAGTGATAGTGAGCTGCCGAGCAGGAAACCGAGGTAGACCCGTCCGGCCTTGCGCGCTTCTTCGTCCTGGTGGTGAGTCACCAGCGGATAAGTGATCAGCGTCAGCACTTCATAAAACAGGAACAGAGTCAGCAGGTTCGCGGAAAAGGCAATGCCCAGCGTGCAGGCGATGGCCAGCGCAAAACAGGCAAAGAAGCGGGTCTGGTGCGATTCATCGTTGCCGCGCATGTACCCGATCGAATACAGGGTGCTGACCGGCCACAGCACAGCCGCCACCAGCGCAAACAACATGCCCAGCGGCTCCAGGCGAAACGCCAGCGCAACGCCGGGCAGAATTTCAAACAATACGATTTCCGGACGCCCGCCGGCGTACACCTCCGGCACCAGCAACAGCACACAGACCAATGCGATGCCGGCGGCGACAAATGACAGCGTTTCACGCAAATTCGGCGAACGCTGCGCCAGCGACACACCCAGTGCACCCAGCACCGGCGCCACCATGGCCAACAGCATCAGGTGCTGCGCGGTCACCGCGCGCCCTCGAGCAGCATCACTGCGGCGTCACGCGCGCCAGCCAGCGAGAACGAGGTATCGAGGCCAAAATAAATGCAGGCGGCAACCAGCAGCCAGGCCGGCGCCAGCATGGACAGCGGCGCTTCCTCCCGCGCCACAGGTCCGGTAGGAATGCGCAGGTAGGCAACCTCGACAAACCGCCAGACATACGCCGCGGCGAGCAGCGAGCTTGTTGCAATCACGACCACAACCCACCACTGACCCGCCTGCAATGCCGACAGCACCAGATGCCACTTGGTAATGAAACCGGCCGTTCCCGGCACGCCAATCAGGCTCAGTCCCGCCAGCACCACGCCGAAACAAGTCACCGGCATGCGGCGCGCCAGTCCGGCCAGCGCATCGAGCTGACAACTGCCCGCGCGCAGCGCGATGCCGCCGACCAGCATGAACAGCGCCGTCTTGGTGACACCATGATTAAACAAATGCACGACCGACGCGGTCAGGCCATCAACGTTGCCGAGTCCCAGACCCAGTGTGATGTAACCGATCTGCGCCACGCTGGAATAGGCCAGCAGGCGTTTCAGGTCGCGTTCCAGCAGGGCCACCAGTGAAGCCACCACCATGGCCACCGCCGACAGCAGGGTCAGTATCTCCAGCAACGGCAACCCCGGCAGCACCAACCGCACACCGAAGATGCCGAACATGAAACGCAGCAGCACATACACCGAAACCTTGGTCACCGTGCCGGCCATGAACGCCGATACCGCCGAAGGCGCATAGGCATAGGCACCGGGCAGCCAGATATGCAGGGGGAACAGCGCGATTTTTAATGACAGGCCGACGGTAATAAAGGCCAGCGCCGCCAGCACCGGCCGGACTTCCTGCACCGCTCCCAGGCGGGTCGCCATGTCGGCCAGATTCAGGGTGCCGGTCATCAGGTAGAGCAGGCCGACGCCGATCACGTAGAACGTCGCGCCTATGGTGCCCATGATCAGGTACTGGAAGGCTGAGCGCAGCGCGCGCCGGTCGCGCCCCAGCGCAATCAGCACATAACCGGACAGCGATGAAATTTCCAGGAACACGAACACGTTGAAGGCGTCGCCGGTGATGGCGATTCCCAGCAGACCGCACAGGCACAACGCGAACATCGCATACAGCAGATAGTGGCGGTCAGAAGGCACTTCTGCGGCAATGCTCAGACGCGCATAAGGCAGCACGACCGCGGCCAGCAGCGATACCAGCACCAGCACATACGAACTCAGCGCATCGACCCGGTACTCAATGCCCCAGGGCGGCGCCCAGCTGCCCATTGCGTAGGAAATGGTTCCGGCATCCTGCACCCGCAGGAAAAGCAGTACGGCAACCACCAGTCCCGTCCAGCTTACGGCAGTTGCAATCAGCCAGCCCAGTCGTCCACTGCGCAACAACACAATCAGCGGCGCAGCCAGCAGCGGCACCACAACCTGCAGTGCGGGTAAATGGTCGAGAATCACGATGGTTGTCCGTCCCGACCCTGATCCGCTGCAGTGTGCTGATCGATTTCGAGTATCGCGTCTTCTTCGATGCTGCCGTATTCCTCATGGATGCGCACCACAAGCGCAAGTCCCAGCGCCAGTGTCGCCACACCCACCACGATTGCGGTCAGGATCAGCACGTGCGGCAGCGGATTCGAATACACGGCAAACTGCTCAGACACGATAGGCGCAGTACCGCCAATCAGCTTGCCCGGCGCAATGTAGAGCAGGTACACCGAGGTCTGGAATATGCCCAGGCCGATCAGTTTCTTGATCAGGTTGCTGCGCGCCACCACGATGTAGAGGCCGGCGACCATCAGCAAGATGGTCATCCAGTAACTGTAATGGCCGGCCAGATTCATGAATAAACTTTCATTCGCCGGCGTTGCGGCCGCGGCCGGCAAACACGTAAAAAATCTTCAACATCACGGCGCTGACCGTGATCAGCACGCCGAACTCGACCAGCAAAATACCGCGATGCTGCCCCGCCACCGGATCGGACGCCAGCACGGAATAATCCAGGAAATTACCACCCAGCAGCATGCCGGCCACGCCGACCCCGGCATACAGCAGAACGCCGAATGCGAGCAGGGACTCCACCACGGCATCCGGCACCAGCGCACGCGCCGCAGGCAAGCCGAATATGAGCGCATAAAAAATCACGGCTGCGGCACACATCACGCCCGCCTGAAAGCCGCCGCCCGGTCCGAAATCGCCGTGGAACTGCACGTACAACGCAAACAGCAGCATGAACGGAATCAGCAGCTTGGCCACGACGCGCAATACGAAAAAGTCGCGCATCAGCGTCCCTTATTTTCTTCTTTGCGCCGCCGACGCAGCAGCGCAATGACACCAATGCCCGCAGTAAACACCACTGTGACTTCACCCAACGTATCAAAGCCGCGGTAACTCGCCAGCACCGCAGTCACCACGTTCGGAACTCCGGTTTCCCTGGGACCGTCATTGAGATAACGCGGCACGACATGGGTGTGTATGGGCGCCGCCGGATCGGAAAATGCCGGCAGCCCCAGCGTGCCGTAGACCAGGGCGCCGCCGACACCGACGGACACCAGTAGTGCGGTCCAAGTCCGATGCAGGGGGCGCGCTTCATCGCCCCGCGTCAGGTACAAGGCACCGAGAAACAGCACCGTGGAAATTCCCGCGCCCACCGCTGCTTCGGTCATCGCGACGTCGACGGCATCCAGCGCGACCAGCACAGTGGCCATCAGAAAACTGTAGATCCCGCCGAGCACGACGACCGCAAACAGGTTGCGCTGGACCACCATGGCCAGCACCAACAGTGCCATCAGTGTCAACAGCACATTGATGATCAGCGCTTCGATGTGGCCTCCTCCGGGGATGTCACACTCTCCGCCGATGTGTAGTCGTGGGCCAGCAATGGTTTCAGGCCGCGGGTCAGTGCCGCCTTGCACAGGGCATGAGTCGCCGTCGGGCTGGTGAAAAAAATCAGCAGGCCGATGATGATCAGTTTGACGGTGACCAGCGTAAATCCCGCCTGCAGCATCATGCCCAGCAACAGCAGTCCGGCGCCCGCAGTGTCGGTGACGCTGGCGGCATGCACGCGCGTATAAAAATCAGGCATCCGGATCATCCCCAGCGCGCTGATGACACAGAATGCCGCCCCCGACACCAGGCAGGCCCAGCTCAGCGCATTAAGCACTTCGCTCATTGCTCCGTGCCTTTTCCGCCAGGTTCACCCAGGTCGCCGAAACGGAAGAACTTCAACACGGCAACCGTGCCCACCACATTGAGCAAACCATAGATGATGGCCAGGTCCAGGAATTCCGGGCGACCAGTCAGAAATCCGATGACTGCCAACAGCAGCATCGCCAGCGTGCCTATGGTGTTTCCGGCCTGCACCCGGTCAAACACTGTGGGCCCCAGTATGGCGCGCACCAGCACCAGCCCCAGCGCGACCAGCAGTCCTGCGGCAGCAGCGGTAAACATCAGTTCCCACCCTCCACTGACACCGGAACCTGGCCTTCAAACCGTTGCACCCGCCGGTTCATCTCGCTGTCTATGCAGGCCAGCGCGCTTTCCCGGGTCAGTCCGTGCACGACAAACTCGCCGGGTTCAACCTCAATCGAAATCGTGGCTGGCGTCAACGTAATCGAGTTGGCGTGAGTCACCAGCCCCACCACCGTGCGCTGGCCGGGAGCGAATTTCACCATGGTCGGCGACACCGGCAGCTTCGGATCGAGAATGATTTTTGTGACTGACCATGATGACTGCAATATCTCCTTGATCAACCAGGGCCAGTACGTCAAAGCGCTCAATCCGAGATGAACCGGATGTCCCTCGTGATCAACCACGTCCATGCGCGATGCAAACCAGGCCACGGCCAGCGCCGACAACGCACCCGCGCCCAGCAGAAATGGCGTAAAAAATCCGGACAGCACTATCCAGAATAGAAAGAGCGCTGCAAACAGGGTGATCAATCGGCTCATGGCTGAATAACTAAGGCAAACATGGAAAACAACGCAGGTTGGCAACGTATTTTTATGGGCGCAATTCTACGGTCTGAAGCTGCCCACCACAACCCGCACGCGCGGCATTGCACCTGCATGCGTGGCACAAATAAACGCCCTATAAAATAACAGGTTATAGTAAACGGAAGTAATCGGATGTGATGACCCGATGCGCTGACCGCAAGCGCAACACGCAGACTGCATGACAATGACAGACGATGCCATGAATGAAACGGCGCACAAACACCTTGCCGGCATGACAGGCAATCGGCGGGACCGCCACGCATGAGCCCGATCCTCACCGGTCTGGGCCGCGCGCTCGCAAGTTACCTGTCGCAACCCAATCCGCGCTTCCATCCCATCACCACTGTCGCACCGGAAGCGCTGGCCGCTGCCATCCGCCCGGGCGATGTGCTGCTGGTGGAAGGCGACACCCGCATCAGTTCCGCAATCAAATACCTGACCCAGTCCACCTGGTCGCATTCAGCGCTTTATGTCGGCGACTGCGTGGGCAATGGTGCCGACGGTGAACCCCTGACCCTGATTGAAGCCGACATCAGGGAAGGCGTACGCGCCGTTCCATTAAGCCGGTATCTCAAATTTCACACCAGAATATGCCGCGCCGTCGGCCTCACGCCGGAAGATCTGCAATGTGTGATCGACTACGCCGTCTCCCGCATAGGACAGCAGTATGACCTGCGCAACGTGCTTGATCTCGCACGCTACTTGATCAGCACACCACCGGTGCCCATGCGCTGGCGGCGGCGCATGCTCGCACTGGGCAGCGGCGAACCCACACGCGCAATCTGCTCCACCCTGATTGCCCAGGCATTCCAGTCCGTACGGTATCCGATACTGCCCGCCGTCCAGCGCCAGCCTTCGGACGATCCCGACTGCAATGACTGTTATGACGAAATCCTGCATATCCGTCATCACAGCCTGTTTGCGCCACGCGACTTCGACATCTCGCCGTATTTCGCAGTGGTCAAACCGGCACTGGCAAACAAATTCGATTACCGGTCCCTGCGCTGGGCCGACAACGGGGAGTTTCCGGCAGACGCATCCGGCCAGGGGGACGATCCCCGCTAGCCGGCGTTGCCTTCAGGGCACCAGGATGATGTGCACCCGGTACGGTCCATGTGCACCCAGCGTCACCGTCTGCTCAATGTCTGCAGTGCGCGAAGGCCCGGAAATAAAATTCACCGCGCGCGGCAGTGTGACCTGCTCTGCGCGCAACATCGCCCATGCGTCTTCCATGCCGGCAACGATGCGACTGCGCGACACCACGGCAATGTGGGTCTCCGGCAACAGGCTGGTCGAGGGCGGCGTCTGTTCGCCGGACAGCATCATCAACGTACCGGTTTCGGCAATCGCGCAAAAAGCGCCGGTGATGCCGACCAGATCATTGCCGCGCGCGGCACGCGGCTCCACCCGCAGCCGCTGCGCGCGCCAATCGAGTGCCGCCAGTTCCGGCCAGCAGACCATCATTGGCTTCAGTGCCTGCGCCTGCAGATAGTTCGCCACTGCAGCCGGCACATCCGCTATAGCCGCCACCGTATCCAGCGTGGTGGCCAGGCTCAGTGCACGGTCAGAGAAACGGGCAATCACATCGGCATCCACATGGGGCCGCGGTCCCTGTGGATGCGCAGCAATGTGCTGAGCAACGATTTCGCGTTCGGCATCCGGCACCGTGGCCGGCGCCCTGCCCTGACGGGTACGGATGCGGGCGAGGATGTTTTCGCGTGCGGCCATAGCCGGAATTTTTGCCTTAGCCCAGCGTCGGCATGTTGAAGCCGCCCGCCACTGCCTTGTCGTCAGGCCAGCGCGTGGTCACCACCTTGCCGCGGGTGTAGAAACGCACACCCTCGGGACCATGCACATGCTGATCACCAAACAATGAATTGCGCCAGCCACCGAAAGAATAATAGGCGATGGGCACCGGGATCGGCACATTGACCCCGACCATGCCGACTTCAATTTCACGTTCAAAGCGCCGTGCCGCCCCACCCGAGCGGGTAAACACTGCAGTGCCGTTGGCGTACGGATTGGCATTGATCATCGCAATCGCGTCATTCAGCGATTTGACCCGCAGCACCACCAGCACCGGACCAAAAATCTCGTCCTGGTAAATGCTCATGTCCGTGCGCACATGGTCGAACAGCGTGGCGCCGATAAAAAAACCATCTTCATGGCCGGGCACTTTGACACCGCGCCCGTCGAGCACCAGCTTCGCACCCTGGGCGACGCCCTGATCCACATAGCCGGACACCTTATCGCGATGGGCGCGGGTAATCAGCGGCCCCATGTCGGGGTTTTTGCTGTTGCCGGCACCGATCTTGAGCTTGCCAGCGGCCGTTTTCAGTTTCTCCACCAGTTGATCAGCCACTTCCTCAACGGCCACCACGGCAGAAATCGCCATGCAGCGCTCGCCAGCCGAACCATACGCCGCGCCGATCAATCCGTCGGCGGCAAAATCCAGATCCGCGTCAGCCAGCACCACCGCGTGGTTTTTCGCGCCACCCAGCGCCTGCACCCGCTTGCCTTCTTTGGCGCAGGTTTCATAAATGTATTTGGCAATCGGCGTTGAACCGACAAACGACACCGCCTTGACCTGCGGATGATGCAGCAACGCATCCACCGCCTCCTTGTCACCGTGCACCACGTTCAACACGCCATCGGGCAAGCCGGCCTCCTTGAACAGTTCAGCCATGCGCATGGCTGCCGACGGCACTTTCTCCGACGGCTTCAGCACGAAGGTGTTGCCGCAGGCAATGGCCACCGGAAACATCCACAACGGCACCATGACCGGAAAGTTGAACGGCGTGATGCCGGCGCACACGCCCAGCGGCTGGCGCAGTGAATGGGTATCGACGCCGGTGCCGACATCCTCACTCATCTCGCCTTTCAGCAGATGCGGAATCCCCAGCGCAAATTCGACAACCTCGATGCCACGCTGCACTGAACCGCCGGCATCGGCCAGCACCTTGCCATGCTCCTCGGTAACCAGTTGCGCCAGTTCGTCGCGATGCGCATCCAGCAGTTCGCGATAGCGCATCAGGATGCGCGCGCGGCGCAGCGGCGGCGTATCACGCCAGCCAGGAAATGCGCGTTGCGCCGAGGCGACCGCCGCATCCACATCCTGCGCATTGGCCAGCGGCACCTGGCGCGTAATGCTGCCGGTGGCCGGATTGGTCACGCCCGCAGTGCGGGTCGAGCTTGCAGGCTGCGCCTTGCCATCGATCCACAGCGGAACGGTGGAGACGGTGTTGATATCTGTTGGTTTGTTCATGTCATTCCCCAAAAACTTTTATATGTCTCAGTGTAATCATTCGACTTCTTCCCCCTCAGGGGGGACCTCGGTGCCGCTTGACGGTAAGGCAGGGATGGGGGGGTAGTGGTCCTGCATAGCCGTCCCATTCCCACCTATCCCTCCCCCTGAGGGGGAGGGAAGCTATCCGGTGGGCACGCTGCGCTTTGCCCACCCTTGTATGATCGAATTTCATGAACTTTAGTTGAGGTGGTCAAGTAGCATTATCGGTTCACTGGGGAAGCCGTCCCACCCTGAAGACAGACCTAACCGTCTGAG